>JAABUK010004596.1_pt1 | contig 22237 bp, 1 predicted proteins | sample 5559141 | NCBI WGS metagenome assembly JAABUK01 (sample SAMN10711869, study PRJNA513367) | rock metagenome | isolation source: Antarctica rocks | place: Antarctica: Victoria Land, Pudding Butte nord | collected 2016-01-03
GATCCGGAAGGGAAAACCGTAGGTCGAATATATAGTCCGAGGTATTATTCTTAATCTACTTTATTATTAGGCCTAGGTATTCTATTATTATCTAAACCTAGCTTCGTATCTTCTTTATTATTTAATTTCTAAAGTCGGTTAAGCTATCTAGGAGCTATATTATTATTAACTATTATTTAATATATAACGGGTAGTATATAAAAGTAGAGATTATAATCTTCCGTATTTCTTTAGGAGTAGGGATATCGCCCGAGTTATATAACCGGCCTAGAACCTACGGTTTATATATATATCGAAATAAAGTTTTCTATTCCTTTTATATCCTAGTTATAAAGTTATTTACTTTTATATAATAGTATTCCGGCTACGGCGTTAGGCTATTAATATTATTACTATTTATAATCTTTAAAAGAAATATAGGCGTAGTGGTATTTATAATATATTAATAAATTTTAGAGCTTTTATATTTTATTTTATAACGGCGGCGTTTTTTATCTTAAAGGGTCGAAATTAAAGCCTATATAATATTTTTATCGCTTTTATCTTTATATTCAATATCGGATATAGTTATAAGTATAAGATATAAAGAGAGCGGATATTTAGGCGTAACGCGTTTAGACTTTAAAATACGGCGACTAGGAGAGGACGATAATATTTATTTTATTTTACCCTATTATTACCGCCCGTACTACGAACGCGGTTCGTTATTTCTTTACCGCCGTTACTCGCCTCGTATAAACTATAAAGATTAATTACTATTAAATTAACCGTTTAAAAGAAACTTATTAATAATATATCCCCTTTCTTAAGGTTTAGCCCCTTCGTTAATTTTTATTTATATTCGGTTATAGGCTTAATCCCGGTGGCCGCTTTTTATTCGGATATTTATACCGGTCGCTTTTTAAATTAGAAAGAGTAACCTTTATATAATAATATTTAACTACTTCGTTATTATATTATTAGGTATATTAATTATATTTAAATATAATACGTCTTTACTATACCGTTTACCGAATTTAAAAAATACCTCTTTATATCGAAGCCCTCTTAAGGGGCTCTTCTCGTAATCGGAATTTATTCTCCGTATATTAATATACCCGATATACGTTCGATAAAGATCGACGATTTATACTTTTTTTTTAAGGTTACGACTAGCTATTAAGGCCGTAAATATCTAATAATAATAACCGAGACTACTTTTATTAAATATAATATTAGCTCCTACTTATAAGAGGGAGTTAATATAATTTATAATTATAATATAACTTTTATTTCGAAAGCCTATTTATTTCGTTTCCTATATAAAAGTTATTAGCCGTATATATTTCGTATAATTAAGAAGATATACTTTAATAACGATTATAAATAAGCGGTCCTTTTTAGGGCTAAAATTATCGGGAGAAGAATACTCATCGATATCGATATCGATTATTATTTTAAAAAGAACTACTTAGTCGTCGACGGATATATCGACGATATCCTCGAAATTATAATTACTTTTCTTTACGCGTTTTCTTTACCTTTTTATATTACCTCCTTCGTCGTTATTACCCTATATACTATTATTATTATCTCTTTAAAGGGACTTAATATATTATTATATTAATAATCGCTTTATCTAGTTATATATTTAGATATATTTTTCGTTTTTTCGCCTCCTTCGTAGCTTACCCCTTTATAGTAATAGTTTTTATAGTAACTTTCGATTTTTAATCTTTAACTATTATTAAGATTTATTTATTACTTATCTATTATATCGAATCGACTCCGTTAGAAATCTATAGCGTAAAGTTATTATTTAATAATAATATATGAAAATTAATAGGGGGATTACTCGGAATCCGGGATAAAAAAGGGGCGAAGATATTAAAAAAAAGTAGATTTTCTTTAGCGCGTCGTTATCGTATTATTTTAATTATCTTTATTAATTTAATTTAGAGATCCTTAACCGAGTCGGATAAAGATTTACCGAGTCGGTTAAGGTTTCGTCGGTACTAGACTCGAAATCTTATCCGAATCGAATTATTATATCTTTAACTTCTCCTACCTCTTTTTTATACCGTAAAATAATTTACCTATAATATAATATCTTTAAATTATTCTCGTCTACGTTTTTTTAACTACTAAAGTCCTCTTTTCTTTTATTACCTCGACGAATATATACTAGGCCTATTAAAGAGATCGATTTAAACTATATTTTAAATATTATTTATTAAAGCGAATATCGACGATTATATCCGGTAGTGAACCCTTTATATACGGTGTAGTATATTAATAATATATATTATACCGCCGGTTTTCGAGTTATATTAATAGGATATAGAGTTACGTTATTAAACCTAACGATTAAATTATATCTTCGTATTATTCGACGATAGTTAGAATCTTTATTTTATCTGCGATTATTTATATAAAGAGAATCTTTACTAGCGAATATACTACGAATTAGCGGAATACTACCTTATACGGCGCCGGGAGCGTTTTAATAATTTAGAGGAGAGAAATCCGGGCTAGAGTAAACGGCGCGAGGTACTAATTAAATCCGATCCTTATAATTTATTAATATAGATATAATAATAAGTAGAGGTAATATCGGGGTAATTATTATAATAGATTTAGAAGCTAGAATATAATAGTATTAGATATATATAAGAGTAGATAGTCTAAGGAAATCTTTTTTTAATTATACCTACTATTTCTTTCTTATTCCTTCTAACTTAAAATATAATTATATTACTAGAAAAGTAGGCCAATATATATAAAAGCGTTTATAAAGGATTTAAATTTAGATAATAAAGTATTTAGCGTCCTATACTTTTAATAAAGTATAATATAATATAAATAAGGTAGAAGCTAAAGAGAATAAAATATTTATAATTTAGTATTAACCGAATAGCACGTTTCTTTTTTAAGTTTTACTCGGATTATTTTTTTACCTAATATAGTATCCGAGTCGGATACTCTATATACTATAAAACTTATAAATAAATTATATTCGTTATATTACGACGCCTTCTACCGAGAGCTATTTACTAGCGAAGACGAGGTTATAGAGGATATAATTATTTATTCCTCTACCGACCTCTACGTCGTTAATAGTTATAATATTATATATTATTTATACCTAGAAGAATTAACGTCTAGTATACCCGGCTAGTAGACTATAAATAATTACTAAATATAGTAGTTAAGTATACGATAAAAGAATGTATATATTCTAGAAATAACTATTAGTAACGGGTATTAAGTTATAAAAACTATACTATTTAAATTAATGTCTAGACCGAATTTGGTCTTTGTATTAACCTAGTACTATACGTAGTATATATTCTTAGGGTAATTACTATATATTGACGTTAAGGTACCTTATACGTTAAATAGGCGTGAAGTAAATACGATATAAAAGTCTTTAATTTATATCGCTTCTTTTAATCTATTATCTTATCTAGTTATCGGTAGTCGTTATCGGCCTATAATATTATATTTATATTAAATACGAGGGGCGGAGTTATAAGCCTTATAAAGGAAGTAAATATTAAGCCTATAAATCGTAAATTACTCGGTTTATAATTTAAAATTTATTAAAGGAAGGTATTAATTTTAGGAAGGATAAGTTTAGCCTATAACTTTTAGTCTAAATAACTCTTATCGTCTAGAATAAAGTAGTAATTATACGTCTTTTTATTCTTTTAAGATAAGCGCGTAACCCGCCCGTTATACTAGATATCGAAGGATTATATCTAGTTTATATCGAGATTAATATTACGGAAAGTACGAGTTAAAGTTACCCTAGTCTTAAGAATACATTTAATAGATAAAAGAAAATGATTTTATTCTTTTCTATAAATAGCTAGATATAATCTTCGTCCCGTTTAATTTAATATATAGATAAGTTATATTATAGAGACTCGCCGCGGTAGTACTTCTTTAACCTCTATATAAACGTTATTACGAGTTTTAGTTAAGGCCGAAGGGGATATATAATTAAAATATTAATCTATACCCCTAGAGCCCTAATATAATAACGAGGTAACGAGTCGATTACTAGAGGTAAAATCTCGAGTAAATTAAGGCCGGTATTTATTTATAGACTATAACTTTATATATACCTACGGTTTTATAGTTTATAACTCGGCGATAGTAAACTCGTCGAGATAATAAATATAAATATTATTCTTTAGGTATTTATTTTACTTTATATATTTCTCTTTAACTTAAAGGATACTATACGATCTTTATTATTATTATACCGAGAATTTACGGAGAGCTCGTTATTTATTATTACTAGGCCGTAGATTCGAGTATATACTAGAAGGTTTAGTATAATACTAGCCGTACGAAGTTTATAAACTTTATTAAAATAGCTATTAACTATCGATATAGGCGGTAGTCTACTAGCCTCTCTAATAATTAATATAACTTCGCGATACTCCTCTTATACTTCTTTATAAATTCGCGATTATTTTTAATAACGTTTTTTTCATCGAGTATTTATAATTAGGTAACGGATCTATTTTATTTAATAACGAGGAAATTTAATAAGCTCGACCGTACCCTCGAAAATCTTAATAAAAGATATTTATTTAATTTCGATAGAATTAAAATTTACCTTTATTTTATTTATAACCGCCTTTTCTATATCCTTATCTAGGTATATATAAACGAGTAAATTCGTTATCCTTTAACCGGTATCCTCGACTTTAAGAAATATTATATACTTAATAAACGGATCTTAATACTACTACGGTTATTTAATTAACCCGATTATAGTTATATATTCCTTTAAGGTACGAGTTTATAAAGTTATAAAAAAACCCTATATAAAAAGTAAACCCTAGCGGTATATTAATTTACGCCTTTAATATAGTTCGGATTTCTTAAGGCTACCCTTCGGTAATATCTTTAAAACCCGTTTTTCGATCTCTTATTTAATCTTTTAAATAAATTCGGCGGCTTTACCCTCCCTAGTCTTAATTTTATAAAACTCGTCTATAAAGATATATCCTATACGGAAATTATACTTAAGGCTAGTATCTAGTCGATTTAAAATCTTCTTAACCTATATATCGTATAAGGTAGGGTTATATATAAGTAGGATTCTTTCCTAACTAAGCTTTACGGCTTTATTTAATTTATAATATAATAATTTAACGTTTTCGGGGGTAAATCGCTAAATATTAATATTAGAATACTTTTTTTTGGCCTAGGCGTAGAAGTATTAAAGTTTTAAATCTTTATCGTCCGTATCGATTTATTTAGTTTATTCCTTTAGTTAATTCTTTATTACTTTTATTAAAATAACGACTAGGGTAATACTTTATATAGGATAAATAATAGTATCCTTATATTTATATATATAAGGGTAACGGATATCTAGTAGACCCGTAGAGGGATAAATATCGCCGTCGATTTATAATTATAACTCGTATAAAGGGAGATATTTACTATAATAGGCGGATTCTTTAAATTCTTCGAGATCCCGAAATTTCTTCTAAATACTAGAGTAATAGTAATATAAATTAAACTAACGTTCGGTAATAAAGCTAAGAAAAATATTAAGCGTCTAAATCGAATCGGATATTAATATAGTCCGATTCGATAATATTATTAGAAGAGACCTAGAGTTAAGAACGAATTTTATTAAATCCTAGATCGTTATTATTAATAGCCCCTCCGTAATAGTTAGCCCGCCGCCTTCTCTAAATAATATCGTAGAATTAATAAATATATAGTTTAGGAGGTATTATTTTACTATCTATTATTTTCTACGACTTTAACCCTCGTATAATACGTATATTATAAATAGATTTATCACCGGGTTTTAGCTAGAATAACTATTTTATAAATATCTATATTCTATTATCCTATTAAGATCGGTCCTCTTTATTAATTATAATAAGGCTACGGAGTAGATAAATTATAAACGAATCGAAAGATAAAGGGTAAAGAACTTATAGAGTTTCCTACTCGTTTATATTTATAGATATTATATCTACCTCGGCGACCCTCGCCGAGGTTATTTTCCCTATATTAATATTATATAAGGACGGGTCCCTCGTTTAATATAATTAATTAATAATTAAGCCCTTCGGCGCCTCTTCTACCTTCTTATTATCGTCGGATAATATATCGATAGGGGTTATAATTCGCTTAGTAGGAGAAAGCGGGGGCGGATTCGTTTAACGGGGTTATTAGACGATAGGAGGTAGTATAAAAGACTTTTTTAAATATTCGATAAAAGCGGAAGACCTCTTTAGTTAAGTCTTTTCTCTTCGCGAGAGAGGATTATAGTGTTTTTAGGTATACTAGCCGACTATAGACTCGGTATTTTTTATTAACGCTGGTATTTCTATTAGCTAGTATCTCGATCGTTATATAAAATAACTTAATTAACGGAGAGGCCTATATATAATATAGAGGGGTTATTTAAGATTTCCGCCTTACTATATACTAGCTAGTATATCCTATAGGTCCTCGTTATAGTTAATATCTATATATTCGCTAGGAGTAGAATATTAGAGTTTATTTTAATATAAATTATCTTACTCGTCCTAGAAGCGCTTTATTATTAAAATATTAAACCAGTTTAATATAGTTAACTTAGAATTATACCAGTTTATTATTATTCTTTATATTATCTTTTAAGATAATATTAAGTCGAATAAATCGGATTTGATTATTACGGCTATACGAGATTTTAAAAAGAATCGTTATAAGATCTCTAGATATTCGAGGGGGCGAGGTATAATTTCCTATATAAAATTTATCTTCGGAGTAATTATTTTCGGTCCTTTTAACTTTAGAACGCGGGGATTTATACGACTCTTTAGATTTTTATTTAAGTTAACGGCTTATAGCTTTAGTAGTATTTTCGTTAATTAAATATAAAAGTTATTATATCCTATTATCTAAAAATAGGGGAGAATAATTAAATAAATTAAAATTAATAATAGTAGCGTCGATGATTTAACGACGAGTAATTTTAATTTTATTATTACGGAAGGTTCTATTTAATATTCCTATATCTTATATTCTCCTCTTTAGCTCTATTCTAACTACGGCGAAGAGATTCGGCGTATATTATAAACCGAGCTCGATATTCTTAATATTTTATCGGAGATTATTTAAACCGATATTAGTATAGAAGTTAGGATTCGATAATACTACGGTAAATAGTTTATCTATATTAGAAAGCGAGGTTAAAATAAATATTATTAATAAGAATTAAAGTAAGGAGGGTGAAGTATAGTTAATAAATAAAAACGATAAGATATAATTAATAAATAAAGGGGGCGAAAGGATAAATAAAGAGTACGAATCGACTTTCGATAAATAAAATAAATAAACGCGTTATTTATTTTATAACTAGTAGCGCTGAAACGATAATATTAAACTCGTCGAAATTTAATATTAATATTTATAAAATCCTATTTATTATAACGCTAGAATATAATAGAGTAGAAAATCCTAGGTTTAAATAAAAGTAAAGAGGGCGAGGAATAGTAGAATAATAATAACTAGAAACGGAGATTAAAATGATATTAAATTCGTATATTAAGTGCGAATTAATAGTATATATAACTAAATACTTATTGGAGCGGAATTATATTCGATTAGGTAGTTAATGAAGTTATTATTATATTTAGACTATTATAAAATTATTATTAAGAGTTAATACTTTTATTTCTATAAGTTTTTGAATCTTAAAAGTAACTAGATAGTAAAAAACGTCCGAGTCGGTTAAGACTACGCTTAGTATACTATAAAGAGAGGTATAGCGGGAGAAATAAATAAAGTAAATAATATAAAAGACCGTTTACTTCTAACTAAATACTATATTATCGGAATACTTATATAGGTCTATACTCTAGTACTATTAACGGTTTATAGTTATAATTAAATATAGTAGTAAACTTAGGCCATAATTATTTCTTAATTAATATCGTATTATATTCTAGATTAGAAGCGGTAGAGCTTACCCACTATCGAGAATACTATAGTTATTAAGTATAATCGCTAGGGATACGATAAGCTAGTATATTATATCCTTATTAGGCGGAGGAATCTTTATATTAACGGGTAATTATCCCGTCTTAGCGGTAAGTGCGTTTTATAAAAAATCCGATAAAGGGGTAAAGGGATAGTATAAAGACCTCTATAAATTTAATATTAAAAAATAACTCTCGTATATATATTAATTAGTATATATAGACTCTTAGAAAGATCCTCTTCCCTAACTCTAATATTTAATATATAGATTTAATCTAGCCTCTTTCTCGTTTAAATAAATAGAATAATATATATAATTTCTTTCTATACTCTTTTATACACTAAACTAAATAATATTCTTATAATATTAATATTTTATTACTACGGTTATACTAGTTAATTATTATACCTAGTATTAAGAATTTATCTCTAAAACTTTATAAGGCTTCCTCGATATTCTAAAGATTAAATTTTACTTTCGAAATCTAATATACCTAATATACGAATAACCTAATATACTATATAATTCGTATATATTTTAGACGATTAACGAGTAGTACTAGAATTATTTAAATCCTAATTATATAAGGATTTTAAATTAATCGATATTTTACCCTATTAATAGGTTTATTAGGAAAAGAGAATTTAGATTATATTATTATTAGGACGAATAAATCGATAGTATCGATACTACGAGAAGTAATATTTTAATAGTAGTAGTCTTTCTAGGTATTTATTATAATATAAAGGCCGATTTAATAACCTTAATTAAATATATAAAAAACGAACGCGTTTTTATAAAGATCCTATAAAGCCCCTAACTTATATAGACGAAAAGAATAAAAACGATATTAATAATAAAGGTCGCTTTTAGGCTAAAGGTATAAGTATTTCTTAAAAAAATAATACGTATTAAATAATTATATAAATAACGATATTATAGAGTAAATATTCTAAAATACGGAGGACTATAAAATATATTATCCTCGGGACGTATTAATTTAAATAGCGGAATAAACGACCTCTATAACGGCTTCGAGCGGTACTAGTATAATATCGTCTTTAATAATTATATCGGTGGAATAATACCCACCGGAGCGAGATACGGGGAGGTTAATAATAAGAAAAAATATATTAGATTTAAGATCTCTATCCGAGTAGTTATTTAAATCGGGTATAGATTACTATCCCTTCGGATTAAAAATAAACTACGTAATAGCCGAGTAAATATACGTCGCGCGACTCTTTAGCGGTTCTATAAATAAGTTCTTTAAAGACTATCGATTAAGACCTTTCTACGGATACTATAACTTCGATAGCGCTCTATTATTAAAAGCTAAATTATCTAATATAAAATATAATAATACCGATAGGGACTAGGTCCGGTAAACTTTTTAAATTTATATAAATAAATTTAGTAACGAGCCTAGAATATATTCTATCCTTTACTTCGATATAATATCTATTATAAGAGTATTACTAGGATATATATTATTTAATTCGAGCCTTAATTATATACCGATACGCTAGTGAAATCTTAATATAAATTTTATTATTAATAAGATATATATAGCCGGTTAATAGTAGGAGATATAGGATAAACTATCTAACGACTCGACCGTTATACCGGTAATAATAGGATCGAATAAGATTTATTTATCTCGAACCTACGGAGACTAGTAGGCCTAGCCGGTTTATATTATTATCGGTAACCTCGAACGGAGTATATAACGAGTAGGGACTCGGCTAGGGATAATATTATTTAATCTAATATTAATAATCTATAATAAAGCGAAAGCCGAAGTATATTACTATACTTTAGGGTTTATAGTAGAGGGTAAATTAATCGTAATTATAATTAATATTTATTTATATTAACCGCGTAATTTTAAAGTATTTAAGGAGTACGCTTAAAAGGGGATTTATATTATATATATAAACGGACTAATCCGACGATATTATCTAATCTTAACTTCTATATTTAACGATTATAAAGAATAAGTTTTAATTACTTTTATTAAGAGTAGTAAATATTATCCGGTATATTTAATATTATTAAATAAACGCGAGCGATTATACCCTAAGGTCCTATATCCTCTAAGGATACCGGAGTAATATATAAAATAATTATATATTTAAAGGACCTACGATAAGGATATACCTAAATAACTATCGGATATAATAATATATAACTATCGTAGTTTCGCGGAGGGCTATTTCGCGGTTAATATCTTCGGGATTTAAATTTTTAATATATTATATATTTTAATAATAAAGGGGCTAATAAATTACCTTTTAAACTAATAGATTTAATACGTTAAAGAGGGTAGAATAAAAGAAGAGATAAAAGCTCTACTCGACGATCGATTTCGAGCCGTATTTAAATATACTAATCTAAAGCGTTTCCTAAACTTTAGTAATATTAATTAATAGACGGGGGAGGAGAGTAAATAATTTTTATAAATAATTATACCCGTATTTACCCCTCTACTATTAAAAAAGATACCGGAAATACTATATATAGGACGAGCGATTATTAATTTTATTATATTTATAAAATATCGTTCGTATAACGAAGAAATATTTAGGTATATAAATATAGTATTAAATAGAATTAATCTCTTAAAAGAAGTCTTTAGGAAGTATAGGCCGATCGATAAAAAAACGAGCGAGCTATATTTTAACTTCCCTAAATTCTACGTCTTTATTTATATAATACTGATAATTAGATAATACGGTCTACCGGACTCTTATAGTATTTAAATAATAAAGAGGATATATCTAATATTACTAAAAAACTACTATAAGCGAACGAATAAATACGATAATTATTAGGAGTAAATAATAGAGTATAATACTCGCTATATTAATTTCATTATTATAAAGGATAAATTAAAGTATTAGGAGATAAAGTTTATACTACCTAATTAAAAGAGAAGGTAAGAAAAAAAGAAGGTTATAAAGACCGGGGTTCTTTTATACCTCGATAAATTAAATTAATAAATGGATATAAACGAGGATATTACTTTACGGTAAATCTATAAATATAATACTCGGTATTAATATATAATATTAAATATAGCGAAGATACTTAACCTAAAGGGCTTTCTCGAAGGTCTAGTTATATTTATTAAAACGAATTAAATAAAGGCGTCTATATAGGGCCTAATAATACCGAATACCGAAATTAATAAACGGGAGGTAGATTATAACTAGGTTAATAACTACCTAGTCTATATCTATAAAAATCTAATATATTAGAAGACGTTAGGGGAGGACTTTTTTAATCCGAGCCGCCTTTATAAAGATATAATAATCTATAGACTAAATATAAAATTATACTATTATAGTTAGCTTAGGGACAGTATATGAGTACGCGAATAAAAGTCGGTCGAAACGAACCTTATTACTATATAAAAAGGAAGGTTAATAAACGAGGTATAAATTATTATAAAAATAAAAGATTTAAGTTAGAGGGACTAGAAATAATAACCTACTCGTCTATAAAATACCTTTATAGAAGTCTTTAATTATCGATATTTAAGGTAGGTTTAAGAGTTTTATAAAATAATAGAAATAAAAAGAATATATCTATTATATACTCTTAACTCTAGAACGTTAGGTAATCGGCGGTTCTACGGACTATTAAATATCGAGCGAAGTATTTATCTCGTATCTATAACGATAAAGGGAAGGGACTTCTTTTATATTAATTTATTTATCGATTAAAATTAATATAATATTATTTATAACCCTAAATTCTTTACGAAGAGTTAGAGGGTAGTCGAGGAAATCTATACCTAAATTATAAACGGAGGGCGTATATATAAATTAAATATAAAGCGACGAAAGAGTTATAGATATTAATATTATAAGGAAAAAAGATTTCTATTAATTACCGTAATAAGAAACGTATAAGAATAAAGATTTAATAAAGTAATTTAAAGAACGAAATCCGAGTTAAATTATATCGCTATCCGATTTAGATACTAAATCGCCTATATTATTATCCGACTCGGATAACGAATCGCCCGAATCGGGTTCGGGGATAAAGTCGAAGAAGCGAATCGAGGGTATTATTACTTTATTATAATTAAAAATACTAAATCCTAAATAACCGGGGTAATAATACGAGTACGGGTACTACCTCCTAGGCTAATAATATACTAAGACCGAGTATTTCAGGGACTACGGATATAAGTTTTATAAAGAAGAGGAAGCGTAGAGAGCCTATATTCGGGAATACTACGAATAAAAGCGGGATCGCTATACGGATTAATATAATTAACTTATTATCGAGGAAGGATAGTATATAGAGAGATAAGGATAGTAGCGAATAATAGAGTATAGATACGAATATATAGAATAAGGATAATACTATATAAAGAATTAAGAGGGAGGAGTTTATTATAGCGACCGAACCTAAGGAGCTAAAGAGTAAAAGGGATATTATAGAGTGAATATATTATTTAGAGTATAAGAAATAATACTAACGATTATTTATAACTTTAATTATAATTTAATTATATTCGTTTATATCGGCCTAGAAGTTAAGAGTTTCGGTATATATAAAGAATTATTATTTAAAGCCTCGATATTCTTTAAAGGTATCTTTTCCGGCGAATATAAACCCGAAGTAAAGATTAAATCCGAAGACGTTATCGAAATTATATTATATAATAATGACTCGAAGGTAATTACTCTTTTTAACGAAGATTTATTAATTTTTAAATAGTTTAACGACTAGGGGTAAATACCTTTATTATATTTCCCCCTCCCGTTAAGGTACTCCGATAAAAAGGTCTTCCCCCGAATAAAGTTTTAAACGGATAAATAATAAAAAAGGGGGATAATTATATAAATAAAAGATTATTTATTTACTTTTTATCTTCTTACCTTTACCCTTTTATATTATTATACTATCTTTTATTTAATTAATTACGATATAATTAAAACTTATATATTATTATATACCTTTATTAAAGTTATAATAGATATTATTTAATAAATTAGGCTAGTTTCTAACCCCCCTCCTACGCTTTTAATTAATTATAATTATTATAATCCCGTTAACTCTAAACTAAAAGTTACCCTTAAGAAATATATCTACGCCGAATAAAACGAATAAGGAATCGAAGAAATTCGAACGCTTTAAGCCTAACTTCGTTATCTAATAACGAATATAATATTATTATTTATTTACGGTAGGGTTAGACTCTAAATCGCCGAATTTTATTATATTCTTATTAATATCTTACTACGCACCGTCTACGCTATATTCTTCGACGTAATTATTTATAGCGTTTATACCGTTAGAGGTTAATATTAATAAATTAATAACTTTTTAGATATCTAGTATTAATACGTCTATAATATCTTTTAATAGGTAGAAAATAAATAGGTCCTTTTAATCTTCGTTATTTATAGGACTAAAAGTAGGAAGGGAGGTTATATCGAAAGAATCGCCCCTCTCGGAAACTATTATAATCGAGGCGCTTTAAAATTCGGGTAATCTATTTACTCCGTAGCGATAATAAATCTTATATTATTAAATATATATTACTTCTACCCCGAATATTCTTTTATCGATCTCTATTTTATTTCTTTTAATATTTTTATTTATTTATATTCGTTATACTAAAAACCTTAGCTTATATATACTCGTATTTTTTTAAATATTTAAATTATTTATTACTTTTTTACCTAAATATAGCGACCTCTTTATAATAATTATTATCCTCAAGATATCTCCTAGAGTCTAGAACTTTACCTTTAAATTAAATATTCTTCGATATTTATAACTCCCCCTAAAGGTAAATAGCCTTAAATTAAAATATTAATAATAATTATATATTCTCTCTATTATTAATAGTAGCGTTAATAATCTCCTTTTTAATCTTTTATATCTCGATAAATTTAACGTCGACGGGCTTATTTAATTATAAATCGTATAATATACGTCTCCTCTATCTAGTTAATACGAAAGATACGATAAAAGATTAAGGTTATTAGTAAAAATCTAGAGTTAAATACTAAAGAAGTATTAGTACGTATAATTAAATTATTATCGGAATATTATAACTTTTAAGAGCCCTAAATAAAAATAATCCTAAAAGAATATAATAATACCGAGAGCTAGTAAAGGACTTCGTATAACCGAGCGACGAGTATTAAAAAGGAATATAATTATTTAAATAAAAAGTAGTTTATATACCTTTTATCTTTCTCCCTTTATTTATTTACGTTATAATATTATTCGCTATATCTAATTATAATATAGCTAGATTATTTATACTACTACCTACGTTTATAATATAATAGTATCCTCGTTATCTAATAACGAATATAGGGCGCCTCGGAGATCTAGTTAAATTATATACTCCGTAATAATAACGAGCCTTATCTTATTAAATATATAATACTCTAGTACTAAATATCCTCCTATCGATCTTTATTTTATTTATTTTTATTTATTTACTTCTTTGGATTCGTCCTTTCTAAAACTTTTACTTTCTTATTTCTTTATAAGTTATATATTATACTAGTTATTATCTCGTATTTTCTAATAATTATTAAGCTATACTTATCTATATACGTCTTCGAATAAAAGAAATTAATTTATAGTTTTAAATCTAATTAAACTCTCTAAATTTAGATAGAATAAAGGTAATTAACCTACGTTTATAATAACTAAAGGCCCTAAAGGCCGGCTCGTACCTTTAAAGATAAACTAAAGATTCTAACGGAAACCTATTTAATTAATTTTATACGAAATCTTATAAAAGAATATATTTAAATAGAGGATTATACTAACCTCTTTATTTTTATATTAATTAATAATTTTATTAATTCGAGCGCCTTTAGTCTAGTAAAGAAAGTTAAAGTAAAAAAAAAAAAAATCGGCGGTTTAATAAAGCCCGATTAAATATAAAAAAGCGAGTCTCTCTAGTAGTAGATTTAGATATTTAGCGGCGAATACTAAATTTATAACTTCGGGTACTATTTTATTAAAAATAATTCGGATACCCGAGTTAACTATATTATAATAAAGAAAAAGGAAGATATCTTTTTTAACTCGAACGAGCCCTATACTACTACGCTCGGTATTTATAATAAATATTTTAGTACCCTTTTATTATAATCGGCGCTCTTTAAGCGCTTAACCGCCCGTATTCGGAAAAGATAAACGAGCCCCGTTTATTATTATTAGAGGATATTTATTAATATTCGTTTAGTCTCCTACGTATTATTAACGAGATCTAATAAAAAGCGGATAATATTAATATTAGATTAAAGAAGTTATTAGAGCCGTTAGATAAAAACCTTCTAATAATTATTATACGAGAAATAGTAAGATTTAAATAATAAATTAAGAAGTATATTAATAGGGGCGCTTAAACTAATATTTTTTAAAAGGAATAAAATAAATAGGCCTTCTAATTCGTAAGATTTTAATTAACTCGCGATTAATTTTTAGATTACTAAATCCGTTAACATTTAATTAATCTCGTAATATATTAACTAGCGAGTTTATAATCACGCCTAATCCCTAAGACTAAAAGAATATTATTATCTTTAAGTTTAATTCCGAATTTAATATTAATACTAATAGTAAACTAAACCCTATATTATTTAAAAGGAAGAGATTATACGAATCGATATAACCTACGTTAAATAAATTTTTAAAAATCGTTCTTTATTCGAAAGATTATATTATATCCTCTAGATACTTTAACTTTAATAAAGTACGTAATATTATTTAAGATATATATATTAGACTTCCGGGGCGAATTTATCCTAATATTATAAAGAGAATCAAGTCTTTTAATAAATATAGAAAGTTTTTAGAAATTATTAAAGCCTAGATTAAATATAAAAAGGAAAATCCGTCGATTAATCTAGGATATACCTATATCTAGACTTTATTACCTAAATCCGTTTAATACTAAAAAGCCTTAAAGGTCCTATATATAAAAAAAAACGATCGAATATTAAACCGGGATCCCTATTAAAGCGACTCTAAAGAATAGAATTATAGGGGTATATATTTAGGGTAAAGATAATATTATAAAGAAAATTAAAATTAAGCCTAAAATAATACCGTAAAAAAAATTAAAATTAAAAAGGGTAAAGTTACTATTAAGCCTAAAATAATATTATAAAGAAAATTAAGACCGAGGAGGGTAAAGTTATTATCGAGCCTAAAATAATATTATAAAGAGGATTAAGAGGGAGGAAAATAAGTTTATTATTAAACCTAAAATAATATTATAAAGAGGATTAAGAGGGAGGAGGGTAGGTTTACTATCGAGCCTAAAAACTTAAAATACGAGAAAGAAGTCGTAGAGTAAATATTTTATTATATTATTAAAATTAAGACCTTAGGTAAAGGCGAAGTTAATAATAAAACTACGTTTTCTCTTAAAAAGAAAGGCGCTACTTATAAGCCTAAAGATATTCTAGCCACCGAAGTTATATTTATTAATATTATTATTTCTTTCTCTCCGACGATAACCTTAAAGTCGTACTCGTTTTATTTAATAAATATAAAAGCCTAAAGATATTCTAGCCACCGAAGTTATATTTACCGATATCGTTATTTCTTTCTCTCCGATAATAGTCTTAGAGCCGTGCCCGTTCTATTTAATTAATATAATAATATTAATAGTTTCTTTAACTAGGCTCTAAGAGCTTAGAGGTTTTTAAATAACTCGGATAATATTAATAACCTAGCGGGTATCCCGGTTATAATAAATAATATTTAATAGCCGATTATTATGACGTAGAGACTAGTAGATATATTCGGTTATATACTAGACGAAATTATAAAGGCGAAGGGTAGTAAGACTAATAATTTAATAAAACTCGAAAATCCGGTTCTAAATAAGGCGAATATAATTTTAATTTAATTATATAAAGTAGTATCTTCGTTTAATTATATATTTACCGCCTAAGTAAAAGTTTAAGTTTATAAATATAAATCGACGTTACTTCCTCTTTATTAAATTATAGTTACGAAGATAATAATTATTATTATTATTATTAAAGTGGGAGTTAAATCTAAAGGATATTAATTATAGGAGTTACGATATAAATAATAATAACTCTAAATCTATTATAAGATATATCGAAGCGAAGATTAACGCGGTATTTATTATTAAATACTATAGGCCAAAGGCCTTAACTTTCGTAATTAAATTATTTATTTTTAAGGTATTTATTAATAGGGTCTATATTAATAGTATTTTAATATAAAAAGGAGATTAACTAGAATCCCGTTTAAAAAGGGATCACCGAATAAATATCGCGGTAGATAATAATAATATATCTTTAATAGAGGTTATATCTACGGGCTTAATATTATAAAGATAAGATATTACTCGCTTTACGAGTCCTTTAATTTAATATTTATTTATTTTATTAATAACGCTAATAAACTAAATATTTATAGCGTTTATAAATAGAAATTCTAGGATATCCTATCGTTATTCGAGTCGGATAAAGTAGCTTTTCGAGTCGGACGAGATAATTATCCGAGTCGGATATAATAACTATTTAAGTCGGATATAGTAGATATCCGAGTCGGATAATAATTATACGAAAATACCTTATAACGAAAAATTCTATAATCTTCTACGATTATCGTCCGCTTTTAGGGTATTCTAAACAACTTATAAAATAATCTAAAAACGAAGATATAAAAATTTTAAGTATTATTATTAGCGAGAATACCGGGTTATATTTAGGCCGTTATAAACTCTTTATTTATAGGGTTAAACTATTTATCGCTATTTAACCTACTAGTTATATTATCGACGTCGTCGATATTTTCTTCGCTACTATCTTTACTATTAATAGTACTACTATAACTAGAATAGGTATTATTAATAATAATAGAGGTAAAATAATTAAAAGGAGAAGTCTTATTAACGCTACGCGAAGGTTAGACGTATCTCGTATAAATACCCTAAACCAGGTACTAGTAGAGGCGGTAGAGGTTAAGGTATAAATATAAACGACGGTAACTCTAACGGATATAAAAGAAAAAGTAGTTACGATAGTATAGTTTATAGTTAATATTAGTAGTGAATATTAGATATTAAATAATAATTGAACTTAAAGCTTAATAATAGGTATATTATACTAGTAGAGGTTAGTATATAGTTAATTTATTAAACGTACTTCGAGTATATTATTAATAAATTAGATATATTATCGGGGCTAGTAGTATATTATCTATAAATAGTAGATACTAACTATACTAGGAGTATAGTATCGGTAAATAAGAGTTACTAAACCTATTAATAGGTTATTAATAATAACCCCGAGTTATTAAATTTATTAATAGGACGTTGCCCGGACCCCTAATTTATTAAACCTACTAATAGGACATTACTAGCCCTATCCGTAACTTAGGGCTACTAGTAGGACGCTACTAACCCTATCCGCGCGGTCGGTAACTAGAGTTTTAGTAGGAGTTTTTGAGATTTACCGATATAATTATATCCGAAGTTTAAATATATATTAGTTCCTTTAGTAAAATATTATTCTTTTAATTTCCTAGGTCTAACGCGTTATTAATAGTGAAATCGAAAGTTACCTTATTTAGGGTATAGTTAATAGACTAGGAAAACGTATTATTATATTATATAGTTATAAAAGGTAGTACTTCTTCCTAGGTTTCAGAGTCTTATAAAGTAGCGATCTAGAATCGTAATATAATTTTAATAGTTTAATTTATGCGCTCGCTTAATTTATCCGTTTATAGATAATAAATAGTAGAGAATATTAAATTTACTTTAAGTTTATTAAATAGAGCCTTCTATAGGGTATTTATAAACTTATAGTCGCGGTCGGAAAGAATAGTCTTCGGAATACCCTAGTCTATTAAATATAAATAACGTAATAGTATATCTACCTATTACTCTACCTTTTATATTAATTTTCCTAGAATCGCGGTCACCTTTCGGGAAAATTTATATATAATAATTATAATATTATCGAATCCTTCCTATAAAAGGGGTAAGGTTAGGATAAAATCGATAGAAATTATATAGAAAAGAGAGGGCGGTATAAGAATAAGTTATAATACTTTATAAAGTTTGTACCTAGGAGTACCGAATAATTAATATTATAAATAGTATCGTAAATACTCCTTTAGCTTCTTGTCTAGTTTATATATATACTAGTACCTAGTTATAATTTTATAATATTTATATCTTCCTATATATGAGCTAGAATATACGACGTTAAATAAGGTTTTAATATATAAGGAAGGTATATATAAACATTCTAATATATATATTTAATTAGTAATTAAATTATTAGTATATTATATTAAACCGTTATTCCCCTTTGAAAAAGGAAGATCTACGGCGTCCTCGCTAGTTTCTATATTATAATTAAGTATATAATTTATTTTAGTTTAAAAGTCGTTATTCTAGTACCTTTAAAGTAATTTTTACTTAAACTATATATTTATTTCTATTAATATATAGACTTTATATATATATATTTAGAATATATCTAGCTCGCTTTCTAAAAAGTCCCTAACTACGTTCTTCTACTATAGTCGGGATAAGGTATCTAGTATTATATATTTAATACTAAGTTTATAACGGATCTTTATATTTTAAAAACGCTAAATATAATTTAAGGCCCGTACGATACGTAAATTAATCTTTACCGTAGATAAAGTAATTATATTTATTTATTTAGTTATACTAAGCGTAGCTTTATAATTAATATAAATAACCGTCTTAAAAGTTAATTCGATTATATATTTAACTTTAGTAAATACTTATATTATTTCTACTAGTTCTATTTTAGTAGGTTAATAGCGTATTTCTATATCTTTAAAGAGTCGGTTAAGGAAAAGGATAAACTAAATCTACTTCTAGTCGGGATAAGGGCTTTTTAGTTTTTTTATAATATAATAAATTATGACCCCGTAACCGAATTCCTTATTAGTATTAAAGTCGATAAATAGTTCCTTTTTATCGTCGAAGTAGTATAGAAAGGAAGGTTTAGAAAGGGTACTCTAAATAATTTTAAACGAACGAATCTCCTATAGGGAAGGTGATTTAAAACTAGTCTTTTTAATATATTCCTATCGTTAAGCGCCTATAGGGGGTGCTTTATTTAATAATATAATTTTCTTATTTTATAAAGGCCTAGCTAGAGTAGTATAATTTTTAATATAATCTTTTAATTAACTAGTTATTCCTAGGTACGTCTTAAGTACTACTAGTATTTAAAGAAAAGTTAATTATTTAATAATTATAAATTTTTCTTTAGAAGTTAATAGCCTAAACGAGTTAACCTTCTAACTAAATAGTATAATTAACCGATAACCGATAAACGCCTTTTTAGGGTTAATTAAAATATTGAATTTAACGAATAAGGAAAATACCGTATATAGGTACTAAATATAATCCTCGAGGGTCTAAGAGAATACTATAATATTATCGATATATACTCGGGCGAATACTTTATAGATATATAGGATCCGGTTTATTTATTATTATATATATATAGGCGAGTTTTTAAATTCTATTACTATAATATTAAAAGTCTCCTAGCCGCGGTATAATATAACGGTAAATTTATATCTATCTTTAAAATATACTCGTTATTAATAGAAGAAACTAGCCGCGTCGATAACGGTAATTTAATAATAACCCTTAACGGCGTTAATTATATTATTCTATAGAGGTAAATAGTAGACGTCTACTATAACTATAATATTTAAACCTCGAATATTAATAACGGCACGGCCCTTTTTAGTACCGTCTAATTTTATAATTTAAATAACGAAGACTAAGAAGTTAAATAGAGTAGTTTATATTATTTATTTAAATCGTCCCTAAATATATAATTTATTAAAGGTTTCGTTAATAATCTTCCGGCTCTCGTTATTTATAGGATAAATATATACTATTTTAGGTACTTTATCTTCCTAGTCGGCGCGAAGTAGTATACGTATTTATTCGTTTTCTAGAATATTAATAAAGCCTCCTTCTACCTAGAGTATAAGGAATTAATTAATAACCTTTACTAGCTCCGGTTATTTACTATAAATAATAATACCGTTTAAGAGGATACTATTCTTTACCGAAATAATCACCTCTATTAATAGAATAGAAGGCCGGGAACTAATTAGGTTCTTTATATCTTTACCCTTTAAAGATTATTTAAGAAGTAATAAATTAATACTAGTAGTAACCGTATTATTAAAAGCGTTTTTAATAAAAGTTTCTTTATACTCTTAAAGAGGCCTTCGTATAGCGAGCTCGCGAACGTCGTTATCGCTTATAATAATACTATAGTAGTTATTAAATTAAACCTCTAGTACCTAGCCAAGCCTTATATTTTTTAGAATTTTAATAAACTTATCCGTTTTATTCTTTATAAGTATTAATTTTATTCTATCGTTAACGATTCCGGTAAAGAGATATAGGTTAGTATCTACTAGTTTAAAAAAGTAATCTCGTACTAGTAGATTAAATTTATGGACTTCGATAATTATAATAACTTATAGGGGGATAACTTTTATTTTCGTAATATATACCGGCCGGTTTATACTTATACCCTTTAAATAGATATCGATAGGGTACTCTATATCGTAGCTACCGATATAGGTTACTTAACGAGATACTAGTATATTAATTCCTTTAAGGGCCATAATATTCATATTAATAAATATATTTACTTTAAGATTATTTATAATATAGACTTCCCTAGGGGCGGTTTCGGCTATTATTTCATTACCGCTCTTATCTTTCCCGGGGAAGTACAAGGAGGTAATAATATATTTAGAAATAATATAATAGTTAGTACTAATACTAGTAACTTAGAGTAAGGTTACTATAGTGCGAATTCTAGCTTTTAGGAGGAAGTGTACTATAAATTTATAGTCGGCGATAGTTACCCTATAGCTAGTATCTTTATAACTCTTTTCTATTTTAATTTTAAGGTCTAGCCCGACCCGAATACCGGTGTACCGGTATTTCCTAAACGTTTATCCTATTCCCGTATTTTTAGAAGAGTCGTAGTTTAATTTAATAATAGGTTTCTATTTTAGTAATTCGTTATTCATTTTAACCTAGTAATAGGTTTCCGTATTCTCGTTTATTACTAAAGACTATTTACTCTTTTAAATAATATTTATAATTAAATATTTAGGGTAGGAGGCTTTAATAGGGTTCCTACCTAAACCTTAGTTTCTAAGGTATATATATAGTATATT
>JAABUK010004597.1_pt1 | contig 22234 bp, 18 predicted proteins | sample 5559141 | NCBI WGS metagenome assembly JAABUK01 (sample SAMN10711869, study PRJNA513367) | rock metagenome | isolation source: Antarctica rocks | place: Antarctica: Victoria Land, Pudding Butte nord | collected 2016-01-03
TACTTTGATATTTCTTTGGCCTCAAGTCTTGCCTCGTCGGGATCGACGCTGGAAGAAAATATGGAGAGAATCGGACGCGGTGTATGTTCTATATCTTGCATCGGAGAGTCACATTCAGAGTCTGAGGATGGCGATTGTTCGTCTGGTAATCGAAGAGAGATTGACAATTCAGCAACCCTAGAACATCATCGATTTAGAGAGTGAAAAGGAATGAAATAAAAGCATAATACACACCATTTGGCGGACTGGTAGAGGCATCGCTCGGAACATTTCACCACAGCATCCTGTAGCGTTGTCCGAAGCTGCTCGGCGTTCCGTTTACTAAAAGCTGTCATGGTTAAAAGTGTACCGTGTAAGGCACAATATTGATCACATCGGCCGAGCAGAAGACCTTTTTGTTATTTATAGGAATCGTACAGTACTTGCTGGCGTCTTATATCTGCATATAAGGGTATCAAGAGGGTCTGAGTCGCTGTACCAGGCAGCTAGCACAGACAACCCCAGCTCATAGTCAGTCTTGCTTGTCACACAACAGCTTCAACACCCTACAGTAAGTCCGACTGGTGATGTTGAACTGTGAATTGTGAATTGTTGCTCTTCGCACAGTCTACTTTCAGTCTCCGATATTTTGGAACGAGCGAACAGGATGGATCGGTAATTTTCGTTGATTACAGGCAAGGCTACTGTAGTGTGTATTAAGAGTTCATCCAATGCCTCACGTATGTCAGCAACCACGCGAGATGACAAGAGAACCTACGCATTGACTGAAAGTGTGATAGCGAAAAGGTCCTTTATATATCACTTGCGTATTCTATGGGCCATTCACGTCTAGTGATATGAGCAAGACCCTGGCCTGCAGTTGCAGGGAAGACCAAATCCTTGAACACAACTGGGCAGGGTGCGAATCCTGGTTGCTCACGGCCTTCATGCTCAAGTTCATACAGCAATGCTGCTGCTCGCGAACGCTCCCACCGCTCTGCGACCGTGGGTCCAACGCATGCTGCATCTAGGCTGAAGCTTCGCAAACAGACGGCAGAGGCTCGATCATGGGAATCTGTCGATATCTGGTACTTTGCAATGGTGGATCCAGCTTACAATCTCTTCTGCAAACAACACAATCTCTCCGGTACCGCAAGTAGAAGTTGCTATCTCTCTCTCTCACTCGCAGGAGCGCGCCCTTCGCCATCCTGCTCCCGACTATCGAAGATTCTGCAATTTCACGCGTTACGGATCCCTGTATCACGATTTGACCAACTTCGGTCTCATATCCGAGTCGATTTTTGCAAGACCACAATCCCCTGCACACGAAGTGACCGTGAGTGTGAAATGTTGGCTTGGATTAATACTTTTGGCCACCTTTTACGTACCATAAAAGACACTTGGACTTTGAGCCTCGTTGACTGAGTAAAGCTTTCGCCGAGATGCAAACATATATACCATGTACCCCTTCCTTTCTTTAATCGATCTCTTTTCAAGATCGACATTCAATCTTTGATCTTCTTGCTCCCTTCTCTCTCACACCAGTATGGCTCCTTTTATAGATTCACACCATGCCATCCCAGCCCACCCTATCACTCCTCGTACACGAGTACCGCTTCTCATCCTCTTCCACCTTTTCTCCCCGCCACTCCCTATCTCCATCTCCCTCTCCCTCTCCCCCATTAAGCTCTTTACTCGCCTTCCCACCATTCACCTCATCCGTCGCCCCCTCCTTCTACCCTTTCTTCCGCTTCGCACTCACCCCCGCCTTTTTCTTCTTCCATATCCACCTGTACCGATACCACTTACGCTCTTTACCGCCATCACCGTCGATCCCCCCCCCGCCGCCCACTTTCCTCCAGCATTTTATCCGGGCAGACAAGGTGCCATTCTCGGCTTGTAGAAGTCTGGCAGCGAACGAGGACGTCGTGGGGTGTGTGGCAGCGTGAGCAAGGTTTTTTTTGGTGGGAGGGGGGGTTCTAGTGAAGTTGAGATTTCGGATTTTAATATGGAGGGGGCCACGAAGCGGTCGGAGAATATACATCGTTGGAGATCGAAGGGTCGGCCCAGGTCGGTTCGGGAGGAGAAGTTGATGCCAACTCAGCCGCCTTTCGGCGTCAAAAAATAATCAAAATAGCATTGGTTACTGGTCGAGCGGACTTGAAATGAACATCTGATTTCATTCTTGAATATAGTTTAGTGGTCAATTACTTTGCGAAAGGATTTGGTGGTAAAGGGGGACTTTGAAACCAAAGGAACAAATTGCATTATTCAAGAGGCCTGTCTATTCGTTTCTTCTTGTTTATTCTTCCCTTGTCTTCTCATATTCGGTTATCCCCCCCAATCATCCTTCGTGTACACAAAGTCCGATCATACCGAAGGATGTACCGACAGCCCCTGAATCGTGTTGAAATATTAGATTTCCCCCCGAGTCCCGGGAGAGCGGTCTCGACGGCCTCGTGCCTACTAAGCTCTCCCTTTCAATGTTCTCTGTTTCCTTTGTCGAACCTACTCTCCGCTGCCGCCTTTTTGCGCAACAGAGGCAATCTTTAATCCACGTGCGACTAGTCCTCTAGGTTGATGGTCCACTTCGCGCACCTGGGCGAAGCCGTGATCGCGAGCGGCATCCATCTTCTGTCGGATTCCCGGCCTCGTTATTTATTCTTGCTTGCGCTGTTCTTGAGCAAGACGTCTGTCCCGGAGTGTGATACATCACATTGTTACTATGAAAGCCATGATTGATATATAAATTGGGAAGCGGCTTTTCTTTCCTTTGATAAGCCCAGCTAAGAAGTCGTTGAGTGCTCGGCATGGGGTAAAGAGATTTGGAGTTTAGAGGAGCAGTTAGCAGGTAAGGTTAACAAAGGTTTATTGCGTCCCACTGAATCGTCGCAAGCGCAGATGTGTGGGTGTCTTGGGATTTCAGGATGTTCGAAGAATGTGAGAAAGACGGTGTGACGGAAAGGATAATGTTAAGGTAGAGAGGAAGGATTTTCTCGCACCACTGTCGATGCTCATCTGTCAAATTAGCAACAGCAATTTACGAGGGCGTTGAGAAAGCTCAAAGAGACTTAACGTTCTCAATTGAGCCCCAGAGCTATTGGGAACCAAAGAATGACTGATCTGCCAAGATTCCCTACAAAACTTCTAGATACATTCTCTTCAACCGCATTCTCTAATACATCACACGCATCGCGGTCACACTGCTGTTGTTCGTCAAAAATTTCTTTAATGGCTCACTCGAATTGCATTGTGGTCAGGCTATCTCCCTGCTGTCCTTCCCCGTCAACATTCGACTCGTCCCTCACCTTCAGCCCCTGACGTTGGTGTGCAGAGAATCTAGGTTGAAATATGACTATTTTTTAGCGCTGGCTACGGCGCTTTTTGTAGAGCACCATACTAGCTGTGCGATCTATTGCCGGCAAGGGATCCTAAAGATTTCTAGAATAGCGACAACAGACGCAATGTTGGGAGGTTTTGAGAGCGCGTTGAATGCAGGTTCTGGATGCGTGATGCGTCAATTCTCAAACCCAACGCCTGGGAAAATAACTGTTGGGCAGACCGGTGGGTGCCACTCACCATCCTATCTGTTTGCATTTCCCAGCATTCACACCCAGGCAAACATGTTAATTGAAAGGGGTCAAGAAAAATTGCTTTTTCTGGGGTCCCCCCCTTTCAGAAAAGAAAAAGAAGAAGAGCAAATTGGTAACTTGATACCAAAAAAAGAAAATAAAAAGAAAAGTAAATAAAAGTGACTGCAGTCGGTTATTGGTGAAGTAAGAAATTGATAGTTTAAAAAAGTGACGCTATTTAGTGATGAAATACGTAGCGAAATGATGAAAAAGGAGCGGACGGCAGGGAGGCCAATCTTTTTTATTTCTATTTTTAAGAAAAGCAGATCCATACTGGCAGTGGGGGGCGGGGGCGCGGGGAGGAGGACTTACCAATGCATTTCTCAGTGCAGCGGCTGGCGGACTTGGCCTTGACTGGTTGTATGCCTCACAGAATTGGTATCAGTGTATGGACGCTAATGTTGACGAATCTTGCAAGCATACTTGGCGATCTAGTGTAAACACTCAGGTTGTAACTCAGAGGTTCATATTCAGTGTCATTCGATCGTGGTCGAGTATGAAAAAAAGAGAAGGCCATGAACCCGATTCCGCCCAAGCCAACCAACCGCTCCACTGAGATTGACGGGACGTCCGTTCTCTTGCCACCCCCAGCACACGCCTAAAAAAGGACGGCATTTCGAAGATCGGTTTTCTAAGTATGTTGTCTAAGTATATAGGATAAACAGAGTGTTGAGAGTGTAGGGGGTAGATGGCACTGAAGAGAAGAGGGCTCAAGGGACGGCGCCCATCATGTATCTTGGGGGAAAAACCGCCCCTTGTGAGAACAGCAACAGCATCCTGCATTGGCACAGTGCACGGAAAGAAAACAAGGGCCCAAGAAGCCTCTAATCATACTTGCACCTGCCCCTTCCCTTAACAAGCTTGCGTCAAGCCCAAGCTGAAAGAAGTGACGGGTCCAATAGAAATGAAACGGCATCAATGAAAGCAGGATATTGATGATAGTGTTGACCAATACACATAGAATTTCAATGCTCTTCATCTACTGATTTCTCTCACGACATGACATGACGAGCCGGATAAAATATTTTCCAATTGCCAGCCTCAATGTCCAGATTTCACTTTAATATGACAGAACCAAGCTATGTTTGCCGGGTGCGCGAATCGCCAGGGACCATGAATAATCTTGCCCCAATATGTCATCTGTCGAACACATAGACTCGAACTATGATGACTACATGGGTTTGGGGTACTGTACATCTTAGTCGAGACAGTAGGATGGTCCCCTGGTCTTAATAGCAACAGGACCTCTGCAGCTCCATTCCAAGCTTGTCGTTTTCCTTTGGCAGCGGATCATGAAGCACATATTTAGACGCTTCGACGCCCAATTGAGGTAGTTGCTCGAGTGGGATTTAGCCCCAGCCCAATCCGATCAGTCTCCCCCAACGCCCAATTTCGTGATCTCACGACGAAATGGGTTCTTGCGCTTGAGTGCAAAGTCGACGTTATTTTCAGCCCTGGTGAAGGTGGCTGCTTCTTCTTCAAATTAAAGAAGGCGAGGCGGACGAAGCACGTAAATTATTTGGCGTTCTGATCTTCGGGGGATTGAGAGTGGGAGAAGTTCCGTGGCCTTAACGACAAATGAATGAAGATGCCCATCTTCGAAGATCGACAATGAAAACCAGGTGAAAGTAGACGAAGAAGGAATGTGAAGTCAGACAGGAAGCTCAGAGTCGGAGAGAGAGGCAGAAGTTGAAGAAGGAAGGAAGGGAAGGGAAAGGAAAGGTCAAGGGGCCGCTTCAACAGGCCAGGTACCCTTGTTAATAGTTGCACAGCTTTGCTTTATAGAAGCCTGGTCGGGGTCTGGTAAGCATAGAAATATTGACCGAATATCTAACCCCGGCCCAGCCTATTTCCCTGTACTGATTGGGGACGAGCATCCAAGAGTCGTGATAGCAGTTACACGCGTTCTCGGCGTTTAAATATAAACACGGAAGGCGCCGGTGGAGCTAGTAGAATATCCGTAGCCTGGGCTACGGATACGAGTACTCTTCCCTCGCCGACGCTGACGCTCTTCAGGGTCTTTTGCCGAAGACTGACGAGCGGTCAACGACCTCCTACGTTGAGCACTCCTTTACAGCTTCAGTGTATATCAGTTGACGTCGCTTCATTCATTCCCAATAAGGGCGCGGGCAGTTAACATCATGGCATCCAAGACCAAGGCCGATTCCGCGACCCTCAAGGACTTCGAAGCCGTCTTCCCATCCCTCATTCAAGATCTAAGCCACCATTGCACACAGTATGGCCTCCCAGACGAAGCTCTCAAATGGTACCAGAATGTACGCCAACCTATATCCCCAAATTAATCCTCCATCTCGCCCTGTCTAACATTTTCTAGTCCCTCAAACACAACACCATGGGCGGAAAATGTAATCGCGGCCTCTCAGTCATCGACACCGCCTCCATCCTCCACGCACAACCTCTTTCTTCCCACGACTACAAACAAACCGCCATCCTCGGCTGGTTCACCGAGCTCCTCCAAGCCTTCTTTCTCGTCTCAGACGACATAATGGACTCATCCCATACACGCCGCGGCGTCCCCTGCTGGTACCGTATGCCGCAGGTGGGCATGATTGCTATTAACGACGCTTTCATGCTAGAATCCTCCATCTACATACTGCTGAAATTACATTTCAAGTCGCACCCCTCATACGTGGATTTCATGGAGCTATTCCACACCATAACCTTCCAAACCGAAATCGGCCAGCTCTGCGATCTATTAACCGCGCCGGAAGACCACGTCGACCTCTCGCAGTTCTCCTCGCAAAAGCACTCTTTCATCGTCATCTACAAAACAGCCTACTACTCCTTCTACCTCCCCGTTGCGCTCGCCCTGTACTACCTCCAGCTCGCGACGCCATTAAACCTAAAACAAGCGCACGATATCCTCATCCCGCTAGGCGAGTACTTCCAGATCCAGGACGACTACCTAGATGCGTATGGCTCGCCAGAGGTTATTGGGAAGGTAGGCACGGATATACAGGATAACAAGTGCTCGTGGGTCATCAACCAAGCTCTCCAGCGGGCGGATACGGAACAGAGGAAAGTGCTGGATGAATGCTATGGGAGGAAAGACGAGGTAAAGGAGGCGAAAGTGAAAAAGGTGTATGAGGACTTGGAGCTTGAGAAGGTGTATTTGGAATACGAAGAGAAAAGAGTGGGCGAGGTTCGAGATATGATTGCCAAGGTGGATGATGCAGAGGGGTTGAAAAAGGAAGTGTTTGAAAGCTTTTTGGGGAAGATTTACAAGAGGCAAAAATGAAGACTCGATACTTTGGGGCTTGTGTTTTGTCAAGTTTACGGCTGTTTGCTCATACCCTTAGTGCCTGCTTCCCTTATTTTAGTGGCAATTAACGGAAAAGCATTTCGTTATGATACAAAAGTCTTTAATACTATTTCTGAACGTATCAACACAGCTTGCACTATGCGTTTGATTCCAACTAAATGGGGAAATCTATCTGCAAATAGCGCCAAAGACATCCATGCCCTGCAGTCATCCCAAACACCTTGCTAATATGAATGATGATGATGATGACATCGCTATAGAATTTCGGGCGTACAGAACGACAAATCAAACTTCAGCAGGATTAGAACGTAGAGCAAGTGGAGGAGTTGTGGTATTGAGGGATTCTAAAAGGATTTGCGATTTAAACTTAAGGGTCTCTGTATATTCTTTGGCCTTCAGTGGTCAAGGTTCGAGTAATATATTAGACGGGTGTGTGATTTGTACGATATGTGTGGAGTGGGAATAAGACTGATATGGTAAGTATGTTTCGCTGATTAGCTCTTCTCAATGCTTGCGCTGTTACCCTGTAGGTTGGTTCTAGAGGAGACCTCGGGCATTTCGGTGGCTTCGGTGCTTGCTAGGCCGTTCGTAGGGTTAAGCGGCTCTTCCTGCTGAGCGATAGTCTTGTGGCTGACGAGCTTGACGAGGTTATCGCCTAGATCAGCCGCGCCGTCGAGCTTGCTGATGCGTGATTTGAAGAGTTCGACGTCCCGGAGCATTCTACGATGGCTGTCAGTTCTTGCACGTTTGCCGTTATCGCCAATTATATCCGAAAAAGATACCTTTCCTTCCCAGCTACCGTCTTGACCTCTACATCTTCAAAAGCTTTACCCCATTGCTCCCGGTAGCTGGCAAACACTGGCTCCATGATCGTCCGCACTGTCAACTCTGGTAAGTGTTTGCTGAGAACCTTGTGCAGTGTCGTTGTCTCCTTGACTAAAGTCTCCATGTAGGCATTGGCAGCCTGGGTGTTCGATGTGGCATCCCAGTCAGTCTTCTTCATGACATTGACATGCGTAGTGGCTCGTCCACTCATAATATCAACAAGCTTGTCATTGATGCCCGATTGATGTTCTTGGTACAATCGTTTGACCTTGTCAAATTCGGTCATCAGCTGGCTTGAGCCCGAGGGTTGCCGCCGCACAAACTCTCGTACATATGGCGTCAATGCAGCGACAAAGCTCAAGGCCTGCGACGCTAAGGCAAGGTGCTTGGTCGTGATGTTCTTGAGACCCGCGCTTCTTGTCGCGCCGGCGCCAAGAATAAGCTGCGATGAACGAGAGTTGAAGAGTTTGAGGTATTCTAATAGAGAGGATGTGATTTCTTGTGTCATGCTCGGTATTCCAGTGATGAGCTGCTCAAAGCCCTCAATGCCGTGGAGGACTGATAGAGCTGATTCGGGGAGAGTGTACTTCTGCTCGTCAAGGGTAGCACTACGGACTCTGTCTCTTGTGGGTACCGTGCAATTTGTGGTATCACCATTAGCCTGCTGTTCGCCATTGGTAAGGCGTTCATCCTCCTGCCAAATAATACAGGCCTTGGTCCATGTATCGATATCCATTGTGCTTGCTTCCTGTATTCGAGCCAGTATTTGAACGTCCGACTCTGTGAAATCCTTGGCATCCCATTTGTCTGCATCCATGCTCTGCACCAGTCTCTGCCGTTCGCTGTGTCCGCTTTGAGACACAAAGTCTTTAATATGCGCATTAACTACTGTCTTCAGCGCTGTACCTCCCCGACCAGATACCGCCTCACATTCGTCAGCGAAAAGTCGATTAAGATGGAAGTGTTTCAAGAACCTAAGTAGAGGCAATTGCGTAGTCTGCTCTGACCGCACTTTGAGAATTTTAGTGATCTGGCCCTGTGCAATATCAACCGCTTGACCAAGAAGATTGGACATATCGAGAGCTTGCTGAATATCCTCTTGGAGGATAGCAGGGCGAATCGAGGGATTCTTCGATGCACTGCCGATGGGGGTTTCTGGGCTGGACAGCGGCAGAATTTGCGGAGATATAAACCCGGCTGATGTTGGAGGGCTACCAAAACTACTGGTGACATCAAGCAAGACTTTCACTTGCGTTGCGACTCGCCGAAGCCCTTCACCGACATTCGAGTAGATCATCTTCAGCATGTCTTCAGCGTCTTGAGCATCAAGTGCGCGAAGGTTTTGAGCAAGGATGGATGACTTTTCTTGGTGCGTCATTCGTTTCCCCCCTTGAGTAGAAGCTGACATCGTCGACTCGTTGTCATCGTCGCTAGAGCTTGGAAGTTGCCGCCGAATCAAAGACTTGATCTCCCTCAAGACAGCTTCCCTATATGCAATGGTAGCAGGCATTACGCAGTCCGCTCGAGCAAGACCATCAAGGTTAGCTCGCAGAGCAGATCGCAAGGCATCGTCGAATTGTAGATACGCAGGGTAGACTGAAGGTGTACGGGCATGGGCCCCGCGATTGCGCTGCGACGCTTTGTCCCACCTTTGGAAGGTAGTGTTCGATGGCACGTGATCTACATGGCGCCGTAGGTCCCCCAGCAGAGCTTCAAGGAATCTCGATTCGAAGCCTTTACCAATCCTTTTCCTCAGGTACCCCATATCTTCGTCCGCTCCCTCCAACGCCTTGATCCCACGTAAATCGACTAGCGCTCGATCGGCATGTGGCGAATGGCTTTTTTTTTCCAGACTATCAAGGTCTCCAGGCTCACCTCTTATCAGCTTCTGAACCTCGCTCAAGCCATATAGAGCATGTTCTATTCTACCATCGTCAATTTGCTCCTCACAATGAGCGACTGCCTCCACGATTTCTTGTAATTGCTGAACCGTGTTGCCAAGCTTTCGCATGTTTCCCCGGCGTCTACGCATAGCAACAACCTTGAGGCCTCCAACAGCCATATTTCGGTCCAGTCTTCCCAGATCCTCTCTTAGCACCTTGATCTTCGCAACAGATTCCGAGGCTTCTAGATGTAGTTCCCGCAATGATCCCAGCGCAGCAAAGAAAGAAGTCGAAGCGGTAGAAATAGAGGATATAAGGTGGACCTCGACTGTATCCATATACCAGGATAATTTCTCCTGTAAGATGGCGTTATTTGCCAGGGCTTTCCTCCCGCTTGGTCCCGGTGTTGTCACAGAGCCATTGGTTCCAGTGGGCGGGCGGACTATCTCCGAACGCTCGCTCACGATATCAAATGTTCTGGGATTCTCTAGACGGAATTCTTGTTCAAAGTAGACATTGGGGATTGTGGATAGTGGTGTGGTCAGAAGAGGTGCACGCCGAGAGGGGCCACCGCTGCCCCTCCTCTTCGGTTGCGGAGCTTGTGTCGGCGATCCTGGTATCGATAGTGTAGTTTCCAGTCTGCTGATACTTGATCCACTTCCTTGACGTTTGTGGGGCCCCTGGTTTAGTAGCCCAGCGGCATGGTCTGATGTCGAAGGAGCTCGAGGTTGCCTCACCGAGTTTGATGCCCCATCCTCGCTCTCTTCTCTTGCGCGTTGGAACGCGTCGTATAGTGAGCCAGCTTGTTTTAGATATGGCTGGAACACTGCTGAATCGACATGGGGTATGTTGGTCAAGGTAACTGGAGGGATGTCTCGCGTAGATGGGGGCTTCTGCATCGCAGAGCCAAAAGTTGGCGGGAGAAGACCGGTACGGACAATTGGGGGTTGGAGAAGACTTGAAATAGCTGATGGTTTTGAATAAGCCTTGCTTCCTGCCAAAGCCTGCGGAGTGTCAGTTATTACCGTTGTTTTCAGCCTCTGTTATCGAGTGTTCCCCAGCCTGCGCCGCCGAGTCCAAAACTCCTCCGATTGACGTAGCCGTGCTTGCCGTTGAGCCACGCCTTGTCCCATAGTGATCTCTTGAGGCAGGCCTATGTAACGAGTCGAGTTGTGAGAAAGCATATTGGCTTGTCGAGAGATTGCTGCGAGGCGATCCAGGGTTGTCGGTCGATCGCCTCGGAACATGAGCGGACATTCCGGTTGGTAATTAGACGGCATAGGGAGCTCAACGCAAATGAAGGCATAAACCAAAGGCCGCCGCATAGAAGGTATAATGCTGTCCAGTGGTTGAAGTAACGCGTCCGTACCTCATACCGGAGTAAAGTGCTGACTGACAGGGATTGCTTACCTTAACACTCACGTATTAGTTCTAGCGCCATCTTAGCGGTAATCTATAATATCGTCTGGGGAAAGTTTGTGTTTGTTTCTAACGATAAGACTAACAATTTTCTGTTGGCCTTATGGCAAGCCGCTGGTCGATTCTAACTTTCAGAGCGTATCCATATGCAGTTGATTGGTGAGGTTATCGGTCCATGTGATACAACTGCATCGCTGGCTACGAGCTTTTCCCTCTGTCAACCTACTGCTCATAGGAGACAAACATGAATCAAAGCTTCATGCACGAGGTTGGTCTTGCATGAGAATGGTCTTGCAAGTACTCTATGCTCTCCTTGCCTTTTCTCTGCCCTGAGGAGACAATAGCAGCGGAATTTCAGCATATCAATGCTCACAAGAAAGCCTTAAATTGGTTTCCGCCGTCTGGTGCGCTCTCGAAGTTCCCTTTCTTCGCACGATTTTCACTGCTTGGGCGACCTCCGTTGTTACCATTGTCCCTTGAATTCGAACCATTTTCTCGTTGCTTATCTACCGTTTCCTTCTGCCTTTTCGCAACAAGGGCCGCAGTTCCTGCGCGTAGCCTCGCCTCTTTACAAGCCACGCACTCTATGCCCGGCTTTCTCCGCGCCTTATGGAAGCCACACCATACCATGTGCCCTATGTTGATGGATTCAGTGCATTTGACTACTGTGATGTGTTAGTCTTCGACGAAGGCGCATTGCGGGGACTTGTTTGTTGGCATGGGGTAAAGGCAGTACCTCGTTGTATTGGCTGTGAGGCTTACCCGAGCTGAATGGGATCCCTTCATGTATAATCACAATCGCGAAAACGAAGAGCTCGCTTTCCATCTGGATGCCGAGAAAACACACCGGAGGACTGACGCTTTACTCTGACATAAATGCAACAATTTTGGGAGCTCAGCTATCCCAGAACGTAGAGGGATCGAAAACTACAAGAACAGGTAGCAGTATAAGCAGTATACCTAAGTGTTGCTACAACGCAACAATAAGCTTATCGTCATGGACAGCATCGTGATCGCAGTAAATGAGCCGATGTTTGCTCCTGGACCTTTGGAGCATATCTTTGGCGGTAATAACAAGCTTACCACGGCTGATTGGTGCGAAGTGTTACGAGTGTGTCGGGATTGGATAGGGTTTCCTAGCCAATAAGCCCTAGGGGTTTTGGCCCATGTTAAACCCCAGCCCCGATACTCTATCCTAGCGCTTCCGATACCCGAGCAAACCTGCTTCGCCCCCTTTGTTTTGCCCTACTATAGATACAGCTCGGAACCCTCTTTGGTTCCTTCTGTATTCTTAATATTCTAGTTAGAGCTACCTCTATTGATCAAACATTCTATCCAGCTACGCACTACCTCGCTGCAGTGTGGTTAGATTCTAGGCACGGTCCCAACACGAAGCTACATACTCCATTTACAAAATTTTCGTAGGCGGAAGGGCAAGGGGAAGATCATAAGGACATCAGTTACAATGGTCCGTTAACATGGAATATGCTCAGTCGAGCTTCAAGTCTTCTGATTCTCTATTTACAGGACTTGACAAAAAAGGTACATGAAGGGAAACCAGAACGATATTCTGTGAAGAGAATTGAGAATGAGGAAGGTATAAGTCTGATGGTCCCAATACTGATCTGTTGGGTAGCGCCGTTGCTGCTGACCTCGACCGTCGCACTCCAGAAGTCGTACGTGGTACCACCTTCGACGCTGGGCAGAGCTCTAGTGTTACTCTGCTTAACATGACTAAAACTATTCATTCGTTAGATCAAAGCAGTCACAAGAGCGCTACAGAGACTATGAATTTCCGGGTATTGAGATTTCGTGGCCAAAGGAAATGGTGAGACGGGATATTAAAGGCGAAGCTTTGAGATTTACATGCTCAGATGCAGTCTATGTGTTTTGCAGACGGTTGAGTCACAAGAACTTAGTTAGATGTTCAACATGAAGTAGGCGGGTTGGGTTCTAGGTTATTGTTGAGAGCATGGCATGGCATGTACCTTTGACATCTGGCGCTGCGAAATATGTCAGTGTTTCAGGGAACATTCGGTTGGTTCTGAGATAATATCAATACAGGTATTCCGTACCCGTATGGCGGACATGGCGGGTCATAACAGATCTTCCATCCTTCGCTGGCAGGATCTCAGCCCTGGATCTATCTCAGCTCAACAGCAGGACTGTCACGCTCCGCCTCGACACGTGATGATGTTAGTGGCACGATAGGCCCCTGTCAAACCAGGAATAAAAATCCACCAAAGGCGTTGAATGAGAATGACAGGCCCCGAATCCTTTCGGGGCCATTTGCCCACTTCAAGCTACTCGTAGGGCTTGGAAAAAACACATATGATGGATCAAATCCCATGTCCTTCTTTACTTTAGGTATAGGGTTTACGGGGGCCGCTTTTGGTGGCTGTACACTGCCCCAAGCCGCTGCTTCGTCCATCCCATTCTCCCAGTGCTTGCCTTGCGCTGCTTTTTGTACCACCCCAGTACGTGTCTCTGGCCTCGATTGCTTTGTGTCTCCAAAGTGCAATAGCTAAGGTATGTAAACCTTCACTTCCTCACTAAACATCAGCGCGTCGTCATGGAAGAAGCGCTTTCGATGCAGGTGCTACCTTTTCTCAGCATCTTCACTTTTCGCAAGAGCGGTCTCCGTGTCCCAACAATGCTTTTACACGACCTACTCGTAAGCCCTCAGCCTCGTGAGGCTGAGGTCGCAAAATGCGAAACATGGGGCTTAGCCTGGTTCCCTTATGCGACGAACCCTCTCGATAATCCTTCAACACTTAGCTTCAATACCTTGGACAACACCTTCTGCCTGCATCATATATAGTCGTTCTAATTAAAACATGGCGGTCGGCGCAAGATGCGAAACATGGGTTCTTGCGGGCGTCGCATAGACGTGGCCACAACTGGCCTGTTCGCACACGAGACAAAGCTTCTCATTTTCCCTGCGAGAATGCCTTTGATCTTGACTGCTACAGTAGCTTGCTGGGTACAGGACACCATTATGCGCACGAGCGATCTTTCTTTTCACCCAAAACTCTCTTCTCTGTTCCTCCAAGTGTCTTTCTGAAAGCAGCATGCTGCGCAGATCTCGGGCAGATTTGTACTCTCGTGCAGCGCGTTTTACAACACAGGGTTCGCGCCAACTACAATGCTTCCCCAATACCATTACCCGCCCTATACCATTTTACAAGAAAATATAGTTCCAAGGCGTCGAGCTTTTGGAGTGATGTGTAAGATTCTGGTGCTTGGATTTCTAGTTACGATCTTCCTGATATTGGGGACCCTGCTCTACAAACCGACTTTAGGCCCGGTTCGAAAGATTGTTGTGCCTGAAATTCCTCCCAATTTTCAAGTCAAGGCTTTGGTGTTTTACGGGCGTCGCTCTCGAGTGTCTATCTTGGACTGTTACCTTAGAGTATAACTTTCCCGCTTTCATCTCATTTATGCGAGAGGTTGACATGTTATCGTTATAGCATAATCTTGTTACAAATGGCGGGCTGCTAGACGAAGTTATATTTGTTGCACGAACCAACGACGCGGAAGATCTGAAGTGGTTGGACCATCTGGTATCTACCACAAGCGGCTACTCTAGATTAAACCTCACACACTCCAGCGGCGATTCGAGCAGAGTTCCTTACGGCGCGGTATGGGATAACGTTGAAAGAGGGGTGATGTACATTAAGATAGACGATGATGTGGTAAGACATTCTTTCGGTCATGCTGCAAAGCATGACGTATACTCATGCTAACTAGGAGGACTCAAGGTCTTTATTGATAATTCCACTATTTCTCGCCTAGTTGCCTCGAAAGTTGCCCATCCCGAAAACCTTCTCACATCCGCCAACACCATCAACAACCCAGCGCTTTCGTGGGTGCACTACCATCTCGGCGTAATACGTCCATATCTGCCCGAATTGGACCCGCCTCAACAACTGCCTGAGAAAGCTTCTTGGCGTGCATCTGAGCTTCCCATGTGGACTGGTCATCCGTCATTCTCCCTCCAGAGGACGCTTTCACCGCTCTCCAAGACCCATCGATGGCTGCCTCTCGGCCCCGAATATAACCTAGACGGTACTCCCATAACAACGGCCACATACCTGCAGTCTGGGCCGGGGCTGAAGAGCTGGGCTGTTCTTGCGCAGCAGCACTATTCATTCTTGGAGGCCCTCGAGGGGGGGGAAGCAGAAATATCCAAGTACCACTTTGACATGTGGGACTACCAATACTATCGTGTGAGCATCAACTTGATCGCCATATGGGGTGACGACGTTGTGGACAATCGACCAGTTCCAGACGATGATGAGGAATTCTTGACAGTGACTCTTCCTAAAAGACTCGGAAGGCGTAGGTCTTCTTTTTTCAACAGGAGAACTTCTCATACTGATCTATCTATCCCAGACGCCGTGATTGACGGTAAAGCCGTAGCAGCGCATTACGCCTTCTCATGGCAGGTTAGAGACGGAGGTATTGAGAAGACAGACGTGCTAGAGCGGTACCGAGCTTACGCCGAGGAAAACATCTGTCATCGCTAAGGTATATTCTGTTAATGTTCTATTCGAATTTTATGTCGTTACGCAGATTACGATTTGGGGGCGTTCAATGTATTGTTTGTTCAATGGTAGATACGCTGCCGGTAGATACGAAAGTGTGGTTGGTATTAGAGATGAGTTCAGTTTTGCCCATATACTGGAAAGCGATTGCGCTGCTGGTAAAATGCAACCAGTCGAGGAGGACTGGCTAACTACCCATCTAGGATTGCCCAAATCGTTGAAAGTCCAAATCAGTGCTGCATACTGAGTACTGAGCCCTACACCGACAAGGCGCATATTTTAACATGCAGGGAGCTGCTAGCGCGACGCTCTGGCATCGTGTGGTGTTCTCATGTCCACACTCCGTATCCTTACATCTCAGCACATGAATCTTTGACCCTCGATAGTACATGGCTCAAAGCAGAATGCTAAGACTTTCTTGCTCTGTAAACCCTGAGGTTGCTTAACGTTTATCTCTATTCTACGCATGAAGACGACGCTGTTCGTGTAAGGATCACTCACTGCCCCAGAAGTAGAGAAAGCCCAACCAAAGGCATGGATTACAATTCCGTGGAAGTAGACGACTCTTTATGTACTTCCTGTCGATGCCTGAACCTTCTCGACCTGTTCAAACAGGTCGATTTGCATCCACGGAAGGACAGGCATTGCGCTCCTAGCGGAGCCGATACTAAGTGTTGGCGCTCTTTAGGATATCTGGATGATATAGCAAAGCGAAAATACTGTGCCTTCTGTCGATTGGTTATTCAATCGATATGCTCGAGTCGCCCAGATCAAATACTGACGCCTGAAGATCTCACAAGATTAAAGACCTCAGACGGCGGCAGAGTTACATGTGGTATAAGTCCTGCTGTGGCTGGAAGCAGAACATCGCGAAATGGCCAGGTGCATAAAGCAAGTACGCTCAGCATTACAAGCAACAAGTCGTTGTCATTGGAGTCTTCAAGACTGCGATTTCCTCATGGAGAGATAAAGCTTGCAGCCGATGATGCAGTCTCTATTGGAGAATTACCCCTGTATCATGGTCGGCTTCTTCAGGAATGCGTAGACCTCAATTTAGTTCGTGGCTGGATTCAAAACTGTAAAGAGAACCATACATTTGAATGTGATTATACCCCATGGGAGAAGATCAGACAGTTTCCCTCAGGACTTAGGCTCATCGACGTGAAGAGGATGTGTATTGTGAAAGCTTCGAAACACTCTAGATATATTGCTCTGAGCTATGTATGGGGTAATGCTAAGATTATACAGCTGACTATGCGCAACAAACTCTCTATGGAAAAGGACTCTTCCTTGGCGAAGCGGACTGACATATTAGGTCAAACTCTTCTGGATTCTATACAGCTCGTTGGCTGTCTTGGCGAAAGATATCTATGGTGTGATCAACTTTGCATTGTTCAAGATAACCTGAAAGAGAAGATTGAACAAATAAGCCATATGGGTCTGATATATGCCCAGGCAGTATTAAGTATCATAGCCGCCGGGGGTACTAATGCAGATGCTTCACTACCCGGGTTACGCCCGGGCTCTAGATCAATAACTCAAAACACAGAGGTAATTCAAGGATTAAGACTTCTAGTCCCAATGCCGATGCTGTCTCAACAGCTGAATACCTCCATGTGGAATACCAGAGCTTGGACTTTTCAAGAAAGACTACTTTCGCGTCGATCTCTTATATTTACTGATCGACAAGTACACTTCGACTGCAGATGTGATGCTATGCGTGAAGATGTCGTTTGCGAGCGTGTATCCTCAGACTTAAGCCAAAATACCTTCAATTACACTTCCGATCTTGGAGCTTTGAAACTATTCCCGAAATCTACATCGTTATTAGAAAGCTCAAGCATTCGATCTGTGGGGCTGCTCTCGAAGACGAAGGCGACTCCATGGCCTGATACATGGAAATCGTATTCTCAATTGATAGAACTGTATTCCGCTAAGAGTCTCAGCTACCCACGAGACATTCTCCTCGCTTTTGAAGGAGCCCAGGTAGTCTTTAAAAAGATGTATGAATGGTCATTCTTTAAGGGTCTACCAAAAGAGATCTGGGACCATGCCCTTCTATGGAGACCAAAGGATTCCATTAACCGCAGGATACTAGAGGATGAAGACACCCCCAAGCAACAATTGGTCCTGCCCACTTACTCTTGGACAGCCTGGATTGGGCCAGTCACTTACCGACCATGGCATTCTGGCTTGGTATCGAGAATTGATCACTTCGAGCTCCATGGTGAACACTTCATGAGTGTCATTAAGAGAAAACGGCAGATTCCTTCTGTTGATATTGACCACCAGATGTTCGAGTATAATCCGCCCATAATCTCCCGGCCCACGGTCCCGCGGCAGCCACGAACTTCAAAGGCGGCGCCTTCTCTAGACAGAATCGAAACTCTCGACCAGGATTCACCCGGGAAAAACCCAAGCAATCCAGTGGAGTGGCTGCAATTCTGGGCCTTAGCTGCTCCGGCCCCAGTGTCTTTAAAGAACATCCACGTACCTGTCGACAAACCTACTGTGACTGCGCGTGAGCTTGATACCGATGAAGGGCTCACCACCCCTGACACATGGCCCCGAATCTGGATCTACGACCAAGACCACCGCAAAGCGGGCTTCCTATGGAAAGCGCCTCTCGTGGATGCCAAGGATGAGCTAAAAGAACTCGTTCTCTTATCGCAGTCGGGTTCGAACACGCCAATGGACGGTTATTATGAGCCCAATATAGATGAATGGGATGACTACAGAGAGTGCATGCTGAATGTGATGCTCATCAGGTGGCGTGGCGAGTTTGCGGAGCGAATCACTATTGGACGAATGCACGAAAGTGCTTGGAATGCAGCCTCTCCTAAGAAAAAGCTCATTCGACTAGCATAGAGCGGACTGTAATGTTGCCGGTACTTTCATGAAATGTCTAGGAATACCAATTATCGATTTTCCAAAAAGAGGTACATTATATGCCTGGGTTCGAGCTGTCGCTGCCACATATCCGATTGCCGTCGAGCATACAATCACTACTCTGCTTTACCCGGTGCTGAATATAGTTGCTTTTCGCCAAACCAACATCATTGTGTTCAGTGGGTGCTGAAGTCAGCTTCAAGTTGGCGCTCGCGTTAGTCTGCAAAGACGTCTCGAATACTTGGATCCACAACAGCAGCAGCTCGCTCACTACCACCACCATTATCGCCGACAAGAGCGACACAAGCTACTTCGGTTGTAGACACCACAGAACGAACACCGTCTATGAGAGAACCGAGATTGCTAGCACTCAAAATCCGTCACTTTGAAACTTTATCAAAGTAGAGGGCCATCCGGTAAATGGCGCATGTCATATCACCAGCGGATAGACTGGAAACTCCAACACGCCTACACCGAGGTGTGCGCATGCCCAAATCTTGACCAATCTTGAGACTTGAGCGCGTCACCACCAATCGCCACCGCCATTTGTAAGTATCTGCCGTTGCTACCCACGAATTCAGAGCCGTCTTCAGTAGTGATACATAGTTTTAACTGACCAGAGCAGGTATTCGCACTTGAGCACGTCAGGATGTTGGCAACAGCAAGGAAAGATTGTAGTCGGGAAAGCAGTTACTGCATGTGCGCAATCAAACATACTCTAGAGATCCTTATCGTACCTGCATTGATATCTCATACCAACCATCAATCCTAACCCTCAACGCTACATGTATCTAAACCCAATCCATAGCTCCCACCCCTATCTCCCCACAGATCTCTACCTACCCCACTCAAGTCCCCCTCATCCCAATCCCCTACGCTTCCGCGTGCGCGTCCGAAACGCTGAGCCTGTCACCTCCTCCTCATCGACCATCATACTCCTTGCAGATCTCTTCCGCTACTTCTTTTAGGCCTGGGGGTTAAGGTGGTACTGTAAAAGAAATCGTGGGGGGAGGAATATGATGGGGGCGAGCGGTCATGACTGCTAATACTGTGGGTAGGTGTTGAGTGACATCTTAAGCAATTTGGCGATACGTTAAAGCTTGTTCGAGCTCCGTTGTTGTACTTTCGGCAGAGAAAGTGTTCTTGATCTTCGAGAGATATCGCTTCCATAGAACAGAAAATAAATTATCAGTTGAGTAAAGAGTTAGTATCTTCAGTAATTTCCGCAGTCTTGTATTGCTCGTGATGGATTTGTTCGGAATATTGGTCAAGTAATATGACTTCATGATCAAGATTAAGAGTATAGAGCTCACTCATTCCAGGCGCAGGTGTACAAACTCCTTGTGTGACGTAAATCAGCTAATAGACAACTACTGAGAGTGTTGCTTCGGCTAAAGTAGCTAAAGAAGGTCGCTCTGGAAACTTCGGAAGCAACTTGCTCTCAACTAATTATGCTACGAGGTGGCCTTGGAAGCAGTAAGAGCCACATCCGTGATTGAAAATTTTATCCCGCCGTTTCGCATCCTGTCGTAACATCGTCACTGTCATCATGTCCAGTCATCCTTCGTAAACCTACCTTCTTGCATCTTCAAACGTTGCATCAAAGATAGAACATCGTATCTCTCAACTTCGGATGCACCTGGACATCCTCATTCGTCGCGTCCGGCCTCCGGCTTCCCACAGAACTCGCCGCTGGGGTCGCTGAAGGGGTGCTCATGTCGTACAACCCGCTCAGATACTTTCTCGCCCGTTCGCAGACCATGTCGGCATATTTAGCAGGTGGGCAAAGACTGACAGTCTTTGTTGCGCGGCCGAAGAGATGGCACATGCAGTACGTCATGTCTTCGAGGACATCTGCTACGTTCTTGTAGCCTAGGGCTTTTTGAATGGGGCGTTTGCGTAGGATCTCGTCCAGGACGACAATGTAGTGGCAAGAGCGAGCAGTGCCCTGGAGAGCAGTATGAGCTTGGAGATAGAAGTCCCACAGATGAGGCTCGGTGACGCCGCGATCGACAACAGTACCATTACGAGGATTCGATGATTTGTCAGTGTCTTTCAGGCTGGATGAGTAAAAGCGGGCGTGATGGCGTTTGCCGCAGATCACAATGGTAAAGTACGGTTTACCCTGCTTGGTGTCGGCAGGTGGATAGAGCTCTGCACAGGCATCTCTTAAAAGCGGCAACTCTTTATCGAGTACGAGGTCATATTGGCCTTCGGAAACACCATCACGGTAAACTATAAGGTTTTCCGGAAGAACCTTGTTCTTTGCTTTCCAGAGAAGAAGGCGTGATTTGAGCATGCCACCTAGATCGGCCACCATCTCCGTGCGGCCTTTCTGGACCCGCAGAGCCGCTGGCCACTGGCCGAGCACTCCGTCAACTGTAGCTACCATACTCGCCACACTTGGCGCATTTGAGGAAGAGTCAGGGGAAGGATGTGTGACGTCAATACCCAGCACCATGGTCTTCCCCTCATTGATGACACCAAGGCGAGTGTTGTCAACTAACTGATTGACGCCGCCAAGCTTGAGGTTAAACTTGAGTGCCACATTATTGAAGTATTGATTTTGCTCTTTGGCAAGCTTGGAGCTGACGGAACAGATGGTATGAAGTCCTAGTTTCGTATCCGCGACGGTTTTAAGGTAGTCATACGCTGGGGTATGGTCAGTAGGTAAGACCACAAACACAAGTTCAAATCCTCTTGCAACAATCTGCTTGAGGACATCATCGATCTTTGAGAAATCTGCCGAGTCATTGACCATTATTGCCGGAGGGCCTGGTTGAGGAGGTGATATGTTAATGCCAATCTGCTTGAGAGCTTGAAAAAATTTGTCTATTGTCGGCTTGAGGGAAGCTTGATCCGGGTATTCCTGTCGCACACCCCCCTCGGATATAATCACCGTTGTCCAGGTTTTCAATGTAGCTGCAGTGTTGAGCTTGACCCTAAGCATGTTCCAGCTTCCATCTCTCACCTCAGCAGCAGAATTCTTGTAGTTGACCTTCGGCGCAGGCAGGACCCGACCGGGCACCGTAATCAATTCCCCATTGATGGAGAACCCAAAATCAGCCATAAGTGGGTTCACCTGTTGTAGCATGCCGACTGTGCCTGGTCCAGTGTTGACTATAGATTGCGCGTTCATCCAGGGTTTTCGAACAGCGAATGAAATCATTTCTTTCGTTTGGAGAGGGCTAAGCTTGGAAGTCGAGCTCTGTCCAGGTTCAACAACGCAAACATCCACCGGAAGATAACTAGGATTTTCGCGGTTTCCAACGTTTACTACTGGTATCTTGGGGTTATCGATAGGATGATTTGGATAGGTCCTTGTAAAATAGTCATATACGGTGATGTATCTGCCCTGCGGTGTACTTCCGGACCCGGATGGTCCACCGCTCGGTTCTGCAACCTGTTTCCCTGCTCCCTTCTTTTTGCCTTTACCTTTCCCTCCTGGGTGTCCAACCGGCTCTCCTGGCGCAGCAGATGGTGGCCCACTTTCGCTGAGGAAAAATTCAACCTCCTTTGCACCCGCACCGAAGTGTGGCACTCGTGGTGGATGGTCTTGGGAATGTCCATCGTTTGGGTTTGCTAAACCAAAGATAGTCTTGATTCGCGGTATCGATCGCCCAGCTTTGTTCTTCTTTTCAGGTATGTGAACCACCTTGACCCGTAACTTCTTGAGAAACTTCTCTGTTTTCCATAAATTTTGGTTATGAGCCTGGCCGTATTCCCTCATGGCTCCAACCAACGGGAGTGGCTTGTAGAACGGGGCATGAGTGACGT
>JAABUK010004598.1_pt1 | contig 22230 bp, 30 predicted proteins | sample 5559141 | NCBI WGS metagenome assembly JAABUK01 (sample SAMN10711869, study PRJNA513367) | rock metagenome | isolation source: Antarctica rocks | place: Antarctica: Victoria Land, Pudding Butte nord | collected 2016-01-03
GGTTTTGTGCCTTCGGATGAAAGTGATTCCTGTCGCACTTGCCAAGTATTTATGGGTCCACGCTGGTTTGCCGAAAAGGCAGCAACAAGAAAGCCTCATGCTGTTAGCTGGAGTTTTCTGACATAAGAAAGCGAGACAGAAATTAGCTTTGTCCCCATTGACTGCTCGACAATGAAATGGGGGACTGGGGATTGACTGGGACGATCAAAACCGGCAGGAATGAGTCAGAAGGATGAGTCAGACTCCTGGAGTTGCAAGATGTTATGGCCACAGTAGTCGAATTCCTTTGTTCTTATCCTCGGCCTGTACACCGCAAGTTGCGGTCCGCAACCAGCGCCCTGCAGAGCTCACGCACATGCTTTCCCACCCATGCTGTTAAGCTTCTTTGCAATGGACGAGCTCCATCCCGTTGCTACTAACATCTGTTGCTCGCTGGCTCGGTCAGGGGTGACAGTCGCTCGGTTCTGAGACAAAGGTGTGTTGCAACCGTCAGTCTGTTCCGCAACAACCGCGTCTGTCATGTCATCTGTCAGTTGAGGCTTTGGTTCAAGCTAGCACTCCTCATTCTGTGTTTCCAGTCTGCTGTTATGTATAACACTGACCTACAGCGCATGTGAGGCATCACTTTCAGAACACCACCAATCAAGTGCACTGCAAGCTGGTAAGACTAAATGTCAGGCAGTGCTGTGTCAACCTACTTTGCGCACTACTCATTCTTGCTTTTGTAGACCCACTGACGTGAGAGCTTGACTGTATATCTCTACAGTTGCATTGATGTACAATTCAGCAGATTACTGTACAAGCTTACTGATTGCTCCTAGCCAGGCGCTTCAAATGCGGTATATCCAGCAAGCACACCTGTTGCTGATTGTTACGGTATCGGTGCGGACATTTCAGCTGTTCAAGTCGCAGCTTTTCTGATAGCATGAATCTTATCTGGAATTAGGCAGGTCCATGTACAGTTTAGAATGCATTGCATGGATGCATCGCTTTGCCACAAACTAGGCTACAACCAACTACAAGCGTGGGGCTGGCATTTGACCGATTTTGCTGGCTGAAACTTATCACTCGCTGCGTTATGTTGTTTGCTGTCAGCAACAATGAGCAGCTGGCCTGCAAAGGAGGACACAAGGAGTTCATCTGCTGCTCTGTTGCTTCTGACAACTTAATGCCATTAGTCAATGCATTGCACACTACCATCCTGCTTATTCTGTTGAGAACTGCAAAATCTTGTGGTTAGCAGACAATTGGCAAGGTATCAGGGGACAGTTGTAACAGACAAGCCAAATGTGGTTTTGCCAGATGGGAAAGCAGTCCATCAGTGACCATGATCTTCAAGCACAGAATGCAAGCTTGCGGGGAGGCCGGCTTGATGCACATGGTCTGCCCTAAAGAGTGTATGTCAGCAGACTTTATATGTCTTGTTGCAAAGCTGCTCAGCAAGTCACAACCTTCGTAAGCGGCTTGTGCAGACATCAAAGGCATTGTGAGTACATAGTATAGCCAACGCTAACATAGCCACATTGTAATTCAATATTTGCGACGTGCATACAAGACCCCTAACTGCCTGCTATCGTATTTTGCGCTGCTACTTTCGTACATACACCCTGATCCCGACGGTTTACCGAGCTTTGCTGACAAGTGCAGTTTCGGGAATTGGTCATCGGATTCATATCACTAAGAAACGCTAACATCTCGCCTGTCAAAGTCAAATTGGACCAACGAGCTGCACGATCTCTGAACGTCACGCCAACGGGCTTCAGCTGCACCTTTCAGCATTCCGTATGGCACCTCCGCTGAGGTATTGACGTAGGTGCACTTCTGATCATATACTGTGTCATCTCATAAAAGGTTTTCAGCGTCGGACGCTTGACCAATTAGCGTGCCTCTCCTTCAAAAGGGGCGAGCCGATCTTGACATTAGTAGTCACCTGCATCTCACAAGCTTGTTTTGTAGAACTTCGTCCGCCTGAGCTGACTGTTGACACTATTTTGAAGGTATTACCTGGATCTAGACCAGCCAGCCCTCATGCAGCTTCACAGATTCCGGCCTATTGCATTTGTGGTGTCTATATGATGATTGCATACTCTCGTGCATAGTTCGGGAATGCTGCTATCCGTTTGACTCGTCCAAGGAATCAGTAGTTTGCTGACAGCAAGTCAGTTGTAGCACAGCGGTTAACTCTTTGACACACCGTACACAGGCGCCTACTGTCTATTGGCAACGGCAGGCATGGGGTTCTTTAGAACAAAGTCCATAGACAATAAAATGCCCAAGGTTGGTGTCTGCTACTCAGCAACGGATACATGCCTCGATTTCTGGCACTTATCCTGTGCTACTAAGTGTGTAGCGCAAAGTGGAGGATTGGAAGAAGGGTGATGTCAACAAATGGCTGGCTGTCTTACAATTGAGCAAGTATGAGGATTCTTTTAAGACAGTATCTGGCAAGGTAGGTATTGTGTACGCTTGCACTGTCCTTCCACTCAAGTCACTTTGTCTGTGCTGACAAACATCTGAATGCTGCAGAGGTTGCTGCAGTTGTCTGCTGCAGATGTTTACAGGTTTGCAGTTAGCAAGCAAGATGCAGACACATTGCTGGAATCAATACAGTCACTGCGTGAGACAGGGGTACGTAATGCTTGAGCGACACATGTCTGAATCTGTCAGTATCAGAGCATGATGGGATGGCCACACTGACAAACATATTGTGCCTGATGCAGATGGTTGCTCCTAAGCTCATGGCTGAGGACAGCGCCAACAACTACCTGCAGCGCAGTGGCTCTGACCAAATCTCTCCAGCAGAGTCTCTAGAGAACACACCTACAGCTGCTGAGGCAGAAGCACTGCCAGGCCCTTTCCTGAGAATCTCTGTATCAGACACACCACAAGAGCCTGACAGACAACCTGAGCCCCAGGCTCTGCCCTCTCCACAGCCCCCAAGGGTATGCATGGCAAGACTGCAGGGCCAAGAACCTCGGCCGCTACCCTAGATTTCAATCAATTTTGCTGCAATGCCTGCATGGCCCTCCTTGCAGCTTGCAGCTTCTGCTTATTCCACATTAGAACATGTACTTATGTGCACACAAAGTCAGTGCTGAGCAGCGATCAGCTGCTATCACTCCAGCAGCTGCTCTTGTACAGTGGTTAAGTGGGAGATGCTGGTTGTACCAACCCTGCTGTGCTCCTGGCTTGACAGGGTCCAGAGGAGAACGCCAAGATATTGTCAAGCTGGACAGGTGGCATGCAAGCTGTTGCTCAGCTGTTTTCCTACCTCAACCAGCTGCATATTGTGGGAGGAGGCCTGGTGGATGCTACAGAGTGCTGCCCAGTGATAGGTCATATCGTCGGTAAGGCCTGCTGCACCACCAGCTGGCATACAACACACTTTTGTGGCTGGTCAGCCTGTGTTTCTGCTTGCTCTCGACCAAAGTCTTGCATTGAGGCTAAGCATACATCAACATGCAGCATTGTCACAACAATGTCTGCTGCCTTACTTCCCCTTTGTTGAGTGCTGTGTTGCCATGCAGGTGCCATCTGGGAGCTGCATGATCTAGCAGGCAAGGCAAGAGGTCACAGAGCCAATTGCCTCTTGCTAGATGGTTTCCTACAAGATGTCATGCGCACTCTGGACAACCAGGGCCGCGCTTTGGCTTCTGCAGACAGCTTACAGTTGGCACACTTGCTGGAGCTCATCGAAGCTGCAATTGAGCTTGTCGACGGCTGCAACAAACCAGGTTGGTGTTGTGATGTATGCAATGCTGGTCAAAATCACCTGCTTGTGAAAGTCACATCATACCATTTGTCACGAGCCTGTTTCTGTCAGTGATGAATGGCTACAGGCATGTTTGCAATCCTTTTGCAAAATTCTTAATTCTGCTGATGTTGCAACGCAGGCTGGCTGCTGAGGATGGCGGGGCCAAACAAGTTTATGGAGGAACTGACCAGGATACATGCTTCCATGCTAGATCTGACTCGGGTGCCATTCAAATGTTTGCACCAGTCAGGCATAGCATACTAATACGCATGAGCATGCTGATGTCATGAATGAGTAAGGAACTGGACTAAATGCTTGTGCACCTGCTTCAAGGACAGGTCCATGACTGGCTGTGACGATGTATGTTGCTAAATTGCTGTTGTGAGGCTCCCTGTTCATGCTGGTTTTAAACCAATACTAGTGTGCTGAGCATGGCTTGGCCTGCACAGGCAATGAAGGCAGACACTTTGCGCAATGGGCGGCAACTGACGTACGGCTCCTACAAGGACTGCAGCAGGCCCCTGCGACGCTGCCTGAAGCAGCTGGGCAACGGCTCAATAGAAGGGGGCTTTAATGCTATCAAGACTGACAACAAAGCACTAGAGGAGATTGCAACTCTGGTGGACATTGAGAAGCAGGTGACCATGCCATCTGCCTATGTCATCTGCATCACCTGTACTTGTGTCCCATTGGGCTGGCGTTGTTCAAGCATTCACCCATATTGTCGGCCATGGGTTGACCAACAGGAGACTGCCAAGGTCGACTGCGCTAAGCGTGGGTGTCATTGCTGCATGCTGATGCAGATCGTCTTGAGGGAAGCCGAGAGTGCTGGTCACACATTGGATATTGAGTCCAAGTCTAGTGCCTCTGATGTCACCAGTCCCATGAGCCCAGCGGTGAGCACTTCCTACAGCAATTTGTCTTGTTGCGCATACCTGCAGACTTTGCCCATGGTCTTTTGCACGTCAGAGTGAATAAATGCCTGTGCCTGCATCCTGCGCACCTCTGCGACATTGCCAGCCTGACGTGCAACAATGGTCACTGCGCAGGTGAACACCTTCAGCCGTGATCATCAAGCCATCTTTCAAGCGGTGAGACACTCAAGATCTTTCTTGTCATTCACAATCATGCTAATGCATTCTGGTAGGCTGAGCCACATACTTGTTGTCTCATTATTGATCAATGCACTTGTTAACACATGTAGTGCATGATTGATGTTGAGAGGTCTCGTTGCACGTACATAGTTGAAGCAGTACACAATCTGCATGGTTGATTGCCAGCTTGACAACTGCAGTATGACAAGAATAAGAGTGGTGCCCTGGAGTTTGAAGAGTTACACGCAGTGTTGGCTGATCTTGGAATCATGGTGAGTCTGCTGTCCCTTCTTGTCTGCTGGCATTGCAGGTGGCGCTGCACCTTTGGGCAGGAGTCAAAAGCATGAATGTACTGCCCTGCAGCCGTGACTGCAACCAAAGTTGCTATGCGCTGTTCTTGCAAGACTCCATCCCGCTGTTTTGGGGTTCAAACACCTGCATATGGTTAATAACCTTGCATGATGCTATCTTCATGGTCGATACGCAACACTCATTTGCAGCCCACACTGCATCTAGCTCATACCGCTGATGTGTTGACTGTGCGCAGGATGGTATCAAGCAAACAGAGGTGGACTCCTTTGTCTCCCAGCAATTTCGTCAAGCAGACACAGATGGCGATGGCCAAGTGACCTTTGAAGACTTCTGTGAGTACTACCAGGCCATGTCCTTGTCCAGAGCACGCCTTGAGCTCAGGTCCACCATGGGCATGGAGGCAGAACGTAAGCAAGGCATTCACCAGATGTCATTGCTTGACATGTCCCAAGCACTTCTGTCTGTATGGCTGCATGCTCGGCAATAAGCATCGTCACAGAGCTGGCAGCAGCCTACACTGACGCGCATGATTATGTTCAACTGGCAGACATGCTGTAACACATGCCTTAATGCAGTCCAGATTGTGTGCATGAGCTTTGCTTCATGTGTACCTGCTGCATTACAGGGGCGTTACGCAAGATCTTCACCTCCTTTGCCAGCTTTGCTGTCAGGGTGCCTGTTGATGACCTGGATGGCGCCAAGTTTAGCAAGCTTTGCCGGGATGCCAAGTTGCTCAGCAAACAGTTCAACGCCATTGATGTCGACATAGTCTTTGCCAAAGTCAAGGTCAGCCAACAATTGTGATACACCACTTCTTGCATGGGTCACAAAAGTCTGCTTCTCAGCCCAGATGCAGCTGCTGAATGTTCAGTGCATGCTTCCTCTGCAACCTGCAAGGCTTGCATCACAGGCACAGCGTATGAACAACTACTTGCTGTTTGTGCAGCCTTGTTGACCTTTTGAGTTGCGGCTGCTGCAGGTCAAGGGACAGCGCAGAATCACGTTTGATCAGTTTGTGAATGCTTTGGGCATCATTGCTGAGAAGAAAGGGCAGCCACTGAAGGATGTGATTCAGCCCATCCTTCAAGCTGGTGGCCCCTCAGTCACTGGCACTAAGGCTGGCTATGTCAAATTTCATGATGACAAGGTAGACGACCCTATCTATGTACCTGATTCACCTGCCGTGTAATTTGTTGCATCTGGTTGAGGTCCTTGGTGTACACAGCAGAATTCTCTCTTGCAACGTATGGCTCAAGCCATTTTACAGCTTCTCTGCAGCTACTTGCATGTCCTTGCTTCTTATAAGGCTGATGAGACTTGCAGCCATCATGTTTGAAACCAAGCTCTGGTTTGTGCAGCTGCTGTCCTTTCCCCTTTGACATTGGATGGACTCTGTGATGAAGCCTTGTTTGCAAAAGGAGAATATACCATCCATCTCTGTACAACACAAAATGTGTCTCATGACTTACTTCATGTCTGATACTAGCAAATGTTCATTGAATGTTGGTGTTGCTGCAGTCTCTGTACACTGGTGTATACTCAAGGGGAGGACCAACTAACATTGAGCCCTCCAATGAGCTCAGTGCCCTGCTAGACCGCTCGCCTGCTGATGTCAGAGGTGTCAAGTTCAATGGCTCACCAGGTGCCAGTGGTAAAGCAGCATGAACGCTGCTGCTGCTCAGAACCCTGTTCTGACGCGCATGTGTGTGCAGCCCAGCTTGTTAAACGCCTGGCTCTGCTCAGAGCACTGAGCTGCATGACACCGTGTCTGTGCAAAGCACAATCCACTTGAACAGCAGCTCATGGATTGTTGCTGCCCAATTTGTTGCAGTCGCTGCTGCATGCCGGTCAAGCACCAATCATGCTTACGATGACGGGAACCCCACCATGCCTGCAGGTGTGCAGTCACCCCTAAGCGGCAGCATGACAGCCAGGGGTTCACCAGCTTCAGGCAGCATGACCGCCAGAGGCACCCCTAGGAGCCTGCGTACTGAGCCTGCAGGCTTTGGCTATGGCAACAACTCCCCCAGTGGCAGCATGACAGCCAGAGGTGGCTCCTCCTTTAGCAGCACACCTCCAGCTGGCAGCACCATGATGAGAGGTTCCCACCCCTTGCCTTCTGGCACACAGCATGCAACACAGGCTGCAGATGCAGTGCAAGCTCATCTGTCAGAGCTGCATACACACATGCCTGTTGTGGACGCTTATACTCAGCTGATACCATTGCTGACAGTCTGGTCAAGCTGTCTGGCCTATTCCATGGATGCGCATTGATCAGCACAATACTGTCCTGCTTTCATATTGGCAAAGTCTCTTTTTATGCAGGAGCAACCCCATCGTTTGGCACCATGACAGGCAGGGGGTCTCCATCCGCATCTCCTTCTGGCAGTGTGACTGCCCGGGGGACCCCTCCTAGTGGCAGCATGACAGCCAGAGGCACTCCTGGCATGACCAGACTGTCCTCAGTGAGTGTTTGCACCAACTGACCATACCTGATCATGTTCAGCACAACAAGCTTTCTACTGCACCCTGGCGGCAAGCGTCATGGCTAGATTTACCAGAAGCCCATGTCAGCCTGTGAAAATGACCTGCAGTGTTGCTTCTGAAAGTGGCCAGTCAGCATCTGGTTTACTCGAGCATTCAGCAATAGCTATACATCATGCAGGTATTGGCAGCCTTGTTTGTATTGAGCAGCAAACGCATCAAATGTGGATGCAGGCCGGAGTTGAGCGCAGCAGTACATCAAGTCTGGGTGACAAGCCCTTGCTGAGTACATTTAAGGCATTTGCAGCTTTTGGCACTGGCTCTGCTACACAGGCTTCCCCAGCCAAGGTAGGAACTGCAGTGCGAACTTCGCACCACGTTGCGTGGATTGTCCGTTTCACAACATATGTCTGCTAAAGTGAATCATTTTTATGGCTGACAAATCCCTGTGGCGTACCTTTGCCAGAATGGTCTCCTGATGACACAGTTGCAGAAGCGCAGAGCTATGATGCAACTGAGTTGTCTTGAACACATCAGCATGCATTGCTCATGCCAACGCATGCGCACTTGCGCCGTGTGCTGACTGTCTTCTGCTGTGCTCAACAATAGGCTGGCATGGATGGTGCTAGCTTTGCCAAGCTATGCCGGGACAGCGGTCTGCTGGGTGGCAAGCTGAATAGCACAGCAGTGGATATTGCTTTCAGCAAGGCTAAAGGCAAGGTATGCTGACAGCGCATGTTATATTGTGTGTAGACTTTGGCTTTACCACAGCATCTGTGTAGTCTGTTTGAGTCTGGCAGGCCTCTGTCCAACCAAGTGACTGGCATCGCATGTCTCTGAGTGCAGCAGCAAAATGCAATTGTGTAGCATGCACAGTGTTAAATCTCATGCAACTCTGAATGACATGTTCACAATCATAGGGAGCACGCAAAATGAGCTTCAAGGAGTTTGAGAACGCTCTGGAGCTGCTTGCCAGTAACAAGGGTGTGCCTGGAGAAGAAGTGCGCCAGAAGGTTGCAGCTTCTGCTGGACCTATGTGCAATGCCACACAAGCAACTGCTGTGCGCCTGCATGATGACAGATCCACATACACAGGTTAGTTGTCCACAATGCGGCAATGCAATGTTGCATGTGGTGATGCTTGCAGTGGTTGCCAAATTGAGCCGGATGGGTAGGCCTGTTAGACCTTGTTCAATTGTAGCGTAGACTTGTCTGCATCCTCCCGTGTCTCAGTCTTGCCGCAAGACAGGGTAGTGCCAATCTGTATCTTTTGTTTCATCTGCACCAAATGCATATGCGTCTGTTGCTGTAGGGGTGTATTCTCAAGGTGGCCCCAGTGTTGTGGACAAGCGAATCACCATGGAGAGCCTGACAGATCGTACCAACACACAAAGTCATAACAAGAGAATGACAGTCTGAATGACTCACCAAAACTGGGCGGCCTATTGAATCTTATCTGTTTGCGAATGAATCCTCCAGTGTATATTACATCAAGTTGTGAGTGACAGATGTGCTTTGTGACTTGTGCTTTCCTGGGTAGTTTACACAGACGCGGATTTCAAATGGGAAATCTGTGACAGAGTAAAAGAATGACCAAGACATTGTTTTGCCAGGAATGCCTGACTTACGCATGATGGTGGGTCTCCATAAAAGACATGCAGCGGATCATTGTGCAGAGCCCGACAGACTTTGTTGTAGCATCAGTGTCTGTGTTGATGTTCGCATGTGAGGCTGCACGGCTCCAGCAGGGCCTTGATCTGAGATTATTCGGGGGGCTGCCCAGGCGTGACTCTGGAGCTATACGTTCCTTCGAGCTTCAGAGAGTGTTCTAGAGTAATCAGGGCTATTAGATTTGGGGATGATCGTCACCTGTCGTCAGCGCTGCAGGTGGCACGCCCGCAGAATTGCACGTGGATGATGTGCCGCTCAGTCTGCAATTTGCATCAGATACCGGTGACTCTGGATCATGAATGTATTGTCTCTCTCTTAGCCTTCAGAAGGTCAAGAAACATTGCAAATCATGAATATATCTATTGGTCGATCACGAGCTGGCTGTTGTGCACTCATAATATTATTGACCTGGTGGCTCTAGAGATCTTCTGAGACTTGGCAACTTTGCACAGGCCATCTAGCGTTGAAAGCATCCTTGCCAGAGGCATGTAACATGTCAGCTTGTCTGGTACAGGAGTGTTGCATATAATAGTAGTTCTTCAAATCTCAGAAAGAATCAAGGGACATCTGACTCAGTTGTACCCAAACATATAGCTGAGGAAGCGGCAATTCCAACATAAAACTGTGATGCTCAAAGGCCCTCTTGCTCTGAAAAGTGCTGCGTCTAAGAATATGTGTACACGTACAGCTTCACTTTGAGATGAGATGACACGTATCAGTTCAACAGATGCAGTCAGGCTGCTAGGCTGCAAATTAAAAAATCAAAGCACCAACTTCTTGCAATGAGTCACAAGCTGAAGTGCAAGCAAACGAAGGTCAAAGATGCCAACATTGATAGATGCCATACGTAGCTACCACAGCACTCAAATGTGTCACTCAGGCAACTAAACAATCTGGTAGTGTACAACAGACTGCAGACTGCTGAGTACTATAGCAAAGACAGTCACGATGTCATCTGACTAAAGCTGGGCCAGCATCTGATTCCAAGATCAAATGCTTTTCAACAAATTTGTGTGCTTTACCCTCCACATATATATTCCAGAAATGACTTGCAATCAAAGACAGCACCATCACAATGGCAGCCATAACGAGGACTGCTATGTCATACCTAATCCCATGCCAGTGACTCAACATTGAAAACAAATGTCCACCCAATGACCGCAAAATCAAAGGATGCAGCAGGAAAAGTGCAAATGATGTCTTACCCAAATACGTAATACATGGCAGGCTCAATGCATTTTGCACATATGGCAAATGACTTATGCAAAGGCAAATCAAGATGGCAGATACATTCATCCACCATACCATGGCCTGCCTAGCATTCTCGATGCCCATAACGGACCTGACAAGTGTGTACATCCACGAACACCATGGAGCATTTGCCTCACCACTTGGATAAGAACCCAAGAGCAAAGACAAGATGAATACAGCAAACCAAGCTGCATAGCAAGTAGTACGCTTCAAAAGTGGTGTTGTGCTTGGTGTTGCAGCTGCAAGATCTACCTCCACAAAAGCCACAATTCCTCCAAACACAAAACCAGCTAAATCTGTTGCACCTATTGATGCTACAGCTGGCGATAAAAGAGCACAACCAATTGCAGTCCAGAGCCAGTAAGAGAGGCGAGCCTCTACCCTCACTACTACCAGCAGGTACATGAGATAGGACCCAACCAGCAGAATCTTCATACACCACAAAGAATCATGAAAATGGTGCTTACCAACAATCCACACGTTCAGGAAGGTGTCCTTGACCCACAACCAAATGTCTGCAGCAACGCCTGTGGCTACTGGTGTTGTGTCCAAAAATGCCCGGCATACTGTTTTGCTATGCGTGAAAGCGCCGAGCTGGGCCATGACGAGGGAGACTGCGGATGCAACGGCCGAGGGCACTAGCAGTCGCCAAAACCTGGACTGTAACGACCTTGAGGTCCGCTGGTAGACAAGGGGTTTTCTGTTTTCTTCGAGCAGCTGCAGAGGCCGATAGCACAACGAGAAGCCGGACAAGACGAAGTACAGCCTGACAGCTAGATTCCCGGCGCAGATCAAGCTCACAAACGGCAACTGCACCAGGTAGAAGTGGCCATCGTCTAAGATAGCGTCGTGACTCTCTGGCCAAAAACACATTCGCAGGTGGTTGAAGACGATAACGATGCCGGACAAGCCCTTCAGGCCTTCCACCCAGGTGATGATACCCTTCGCCATGGCCGAAACTGCGAAAATGCAGTGACGTGAGCAGGAGACAGCAGCGCAGACACACAGAAACCAGTAGAAATACAAAAGGCACTGCGACAGCCTATGCCCACCTGGCCACAGAACTCAGCGGACCTCTCAAGCAGACCAGTCCAGCCACGACGATGCAGCCGCAGTAAGCTTTGAATCTTTCAACCATTTCAAAGCTACGTGTCGTGACTCATTCTGACAAGTCACGCATCAATGAAAGATAAAATAAGACTCGTGAGGACAAGATGATCCGACAAATCGGATAACATCCAAGCACATGGTCAGACAAGAAGGGAAACTCAACGTCAATTGAGTGGCTGCATCCAGCTGACAGTTGGTTTTACTCAGAAGATTAGTACTTCCGCCTCGGCCGACCAAAATTTGAAATTTGCAGAATTTACAACTATCCGGTATTGGGTTTCAACAGGCCTGCGCAGGCGTGCAAGCCGAATGCTTGCGACTTGGCGCCATGATACCCGACGAAGCTCCAAACGTTGGGATAGTCGGCATAGGTTCTTACCTGCCACCTCGCCGCATTACAAACGAGGACATCGAGCGCTGCGTCAACACGACAGCCCAATGGATTGTTTCTCGCACTGGCATCAAGGAGCGCAGATACGTCAGCCCAGACACGTGCACTTCTGACTTGGCAGCCTGGGCAGCTGCAGATGCAATCGACGATGCAAAGCTGGGACCCAGCGATATCGGGTTGACAGTGTTAGGCACTTCCACACCTGATTGGATATTGCCCGCAACGTCCTGTCACGTCCAGACAAAGCTCGGACTCCCTGCAGCGCCAGCGTTCGACGTCTCAGCGGTGTGCTCAGGCTTCGTATATTCCCTTGCCGTCGCACACTCCATGTTCAATCTGTGCTGTCCCAACAGCCACGCACTGGTTATCGGCGCTGATACCTTCTCTAAGTTGCTAGACTTTGAAGACCGCACGTCCAGCGTTTTCTTTGGTGACGGCGCCGGTGCTGTTGTTCTGGGCAAGGTGCCTGCTGGGTATGGCATCCTGGCAAGTGAGCTGATGGCAAGTGGTGCTCTGCATGATATCATCAAGGTCCCTGCTGGAGGCCTCCACCTGCCAGCCTCCACAGACACCCTATCAGGCCGCCAGCACTACTTTCGAATGGATGGCAAGGCTGTCTGGAAGTATGTCACAACCACCGTTCCCAAGCTTGTTCCTGCAGTGCTCGCCAAAGCCAAGTTGGAAGCAGCAGATATAGACCTGTTCATCTTTCACCAGGCCAATCGAGTCATGGTAGATTACTGTGCAACTCAGCTCGGGATTGACACTGCCCGCCTGCACTACACAGTGGAGAAGTATGGCAATACCGCCGCAGCTTCTATACCTGTCACTCTCCATGATGCTATACAGCAAGGGAGAGTGCAAAGGGGATCACACCTGGTCTTGGTCACAGTTGGAGGCGGCATGACTGCAGCTGCCACTGTCATGCGCTGGTACTAGTTTTCAACAAAGCTCTTCAGTCTGCGACATTGTGATTTCTGACGCCTGCAAGAGCCCCTTGTCAAGTATGTTGATGTGTGCCATACGCAGCATGAACAGAGACGGCCTGAAAAGTACTCTTTATTCGCTATGACTTTGCCATCTTAGTTGCAATGGTATAGCTAGAAAATTGTCTTGTTGCTGCTTAACAGTTGCTTGGATACTCCATGCTGCTCTTGACTACATTCCATGTCCATGCTCCCCTCCTACACTTCTTTTATACTGTGGTCTCAGCAGAATTTTGCAATGCCACTTTTGCAATTCGCTTGTGATTCATTTTTGCAATGGTGACCTTGGCCTTAGCGTATAAGTCTACACTGACAGCCCTTTGCTGTGCTGAATGCATTTGTCGCTCCTATCAGAAGTGCTGTATAACATTGTTGGTACATTGAGCTCTTTTGTCATCTCAGCCTGTTCCTGCAGAGATGTGCATGACATCGTGTGTCGTTGTGCCTTACGATTTCCATGTGAAAACCTATGCCTGCTTGTCTCCATGCTCAATTTGCACCCTTGATCAGCAAGACCTGCGCTTGGTATGTGGTTTGAATCATTGCAGTGTGACCAATCTTGCAAGACCTGTTTAACTCAGGCCTGCTCAAGCCAAGTTAAAGCAATGGCCGGTGCAAAACTATGCACTGTACATAACAGGCATGCACTAAATATTGCATCGATGCAAACGTATTGCCGGCTCACCTTCTGTCAGCATCAGCATTGAACTATCACAATATAATTTGCACTGCTGTCTGCTGCCAGCTGTGCCCTGATGCACAATGAGCATGCAAGCTCTACGAGCAAGCAGCTGTATGCTTCTCCATTAGTAACTGGTTGGGTGAAGCAGAAAAACGTCAGTCAGGAAAGGGGATCTTGACAGACAGAACTGTACAGCCATTGCCCACAGTCGAGCACAGCAGGTGTTCACACCCTGAAACAAGGACAGATACAGAGCAGATTACTGAACAATACCCAGAACAACGTACCAAACAATGCAGAATGTAGAGTAGAAAAGACAAGAACATAATGCGTGCAAGAAGAGAAGCAATAAGAGAACTTGAGTTCATCAGAGTACAATGACCAAAAGCAGCAATACGCCGCAGACCAGTACCAGCAAGCTGACTCAGGCTGTGCAACAGTGTTTCAGTTGCTGTGCTGGCAATCTCAAAACAGCCAGACATTGCACATCTCTTCAAAACGGGTAGATAGTGCAAAGTCATGCTGATGGCTGGGGCTTCTGCAATGTCCGAAAAATCTGAATGCACCATTGATTAATGACAACCTTGTTGCCCTGGGCCAAGGCGCCTGTGTTAAAGTACAGCATTGCATGCACAATGCCTGTGTCAACTGACTGTGGAGGCTGTTGCTGTTGGGGTCTGAGGCTGATGGTCTGAGGCTGACTTTGATCAGAGCAATGGCGGCGGGGGAGGCAGATCAGCGAAGGGCTGTACACAGTTTGCACATTGTCCATTTACTGTTGAGCATCCATAAGCTTCCTGCATAGTTGGCACAGGAGGTTGCAAAGCTACAGCAAAAAAGGCAGATGCCATGATGAAACGCTCAACTTCAGCTAGTTTACAAGCATCTTGTGCTGTCTGGTTCAGGCTATTCTCACAACTGCATGTAGTTACACGACGTGTGGTCGTGACAGATGGAAGCGTACAAAAGTGCCACTGGACTGTACTTGAACACGAACATCAACAATAACACAAATGCCTGTGTGTTTGCAATGTCTTTGGCCTACCTTGATCTGACCACGCCCTGCAGGGCGCAGACTGGCAGGGGGGGGAGGCGGCAAAGCCTGCACTACCGGCGCAGACAGCTGGTGGCTACGCTTGGCCGCTGTCTTTGCCTGCTGCAATGCACTGGGTGAGGGAGTGCACTCCCCATCTTCAGGTTCAATGCTAGCTGCCCTCCTTGAAAGGTGCTCACCTGTCTGGTGCGCCTACATAGCAGTGGCTGAGTTAGTGTGAGGTGCAAAGTGCAGCGTGCTTATCCTGTTTGGAGTATTGAGGCAACAAAGCAACATCCCAGCCTGTGCATCTTGCCGAAGCCAACTGCACTTCAGCTTTGGACCTCAACTGCTGCACCTGCAGCAACTGCATCTGAGGGGCAGCTGAGGCGTCTGACGCAACAGACATTGGGTCAGCACCGTTTTGGTCGGCTGAATTCTGCTTGTGATCCTCGAGCTGTTGCACAAGCTTTTGCTGCTGCTGCTCGAGCTTGTGCAGCTGCTCTTTTCGAACTTCCTCTTGCTGCCTAGTCCTTGCTGCCAGGTTCTGCTGTCGAAGCCTAACTTTCTCTTCATGCCTCCGCTGCCATAGCTGCTTGTTTTGCTCATGCCGCTGTTCCTGCCGTTCCCGCCGGAGCTGCTCCTTGATGATTTTTACTTGAAGCTTGTCCTGCAGTTTTTCTTTGGCAGATGGGTTCTGGTGTTGCAAGGGCGCAGTCTCAGGTTGTCCAGGACTACTTGGTGCAGCCTTTGCCAGTGATGTTACCTTGCTGTTTGCACTCGTGAGCAAGCGGTAAAGAGACGCCGCTGTGGCGTCACGCCCGGAGTAGTCTCCACTTTCGTGTTGAAGAATCGTTATAGCTCTCTTGTAACAGCCAGAGCGAAATGCGCCTGGAGTTAGTCTGTGGGAAGACTTCTGCCCCTCAACCATTCTCGAAGTGGCTTTGATGGTGCCTGTGAACTTTGACAGCAGCAACTTTGCCTCGCTGCTCTTGTTTGTCAACGTGGCAAGGGTTTTTGATTAGTCACACATGACGCAACGTTATTGTCTAGATTTCATGATGATTCAAATTTGAGCAGATTGCCATGATTGCCATTGCCACAAGTGATCGGCTGTGTTCGGCTGGCAGAATCTCGTAAAGTTCTTCTTCTTCTGAGTTGGATTCTTTCTGCCGTCCCCAGCCAGTAATTGACCAACGAAAAAGGGGGGGAGGGACTTTAGCAAATTTGGATGCTTACGGCTCATGTGGCTTCTCTCCTCACAATTATAATGTCTCCGTGATAATACGACTTGCAAGACAATTGCATACGCATATGCAGATTATTATGAGTTGGCCAGCTGGTTTACTATCACGAATCTGAATTCATTGTAATCAATACGATAGTGATGGTACTGTGCTTGGTAATTCCCATATGGTAATGTATGCATGGTAATCGCTACCAAGCTGGCTTTGCCTACCATGGCAAACGTTACCATGCATGCTACAAATTGCCTTGGTACACGCTACCATACAAAGCCCCATTGGTAAATGTATCAAACTTTGATTACCATGGCATCCACTGGTTTTACTATAGTAGCTCTAGTGAGGCCTAGTACAGGGTGGGTAAGTCGCCTTTGACATTACCATGGCGATTAGCTTTTTGCACTGCATTACCAGGTAGGTAAAACCCCCCCTTTTCTTTATTCGTAGTGCATTCATTTTGGCTACGTAGTGGCTATGTGTATACAGCCTGCATGTGCGCTTTACATGTAGCCTTGCCCAGTGCTGACAGCTAATCTGTCATCTATGGCCTTTGACATTCTCGTTGAACAACCTCATTGGAAGCATTCACATGCCATGCATTGGGCAGCTCAGGTAGACCCTGCTTCAGGTATATCAGCCCTAACAGTAAATTGTTTGACAGACAATTGCCCTTGCTGCTCGAACCCGCCCTATGTGGTCCGGGTCAGGTTGGTGCATGTAAAAGGTTTCTTGTACTACACACGTCCATGGCTTCCACGCGCAATCTGCAACACCCGACGTATGTTCAAGGACGTTGACCATCCTCGTTTGGTGAGGTGAATGTCTTCGCAATTGCAGATTGTGACACCCACGTACACAGCGCCATAACGCACGGCCTATGGCTTTGCTTGGGGGTGCTGGACCCGCTGTTGTAGCTGGACTCTGTGCCTTTGCAGCTTTGGGTTATGCCATTTACCAGGTAAGCGTGATGACGCTCTATGTGCTCCCAGCTTCTGGCCAGTGCACAGGCAAGTCTCACAGCTTCATTCGGCTAATCCTGCTCAAAGCGTTACTTCGTGCAGATTATCTGCCATCTGCGGCATTACAACGGTCCAGTCTATCAGGTGGGAGCAAACTAGACACTTGCCGGTACCAGCTTCTGATGACCTGATGCTTCACCCTCACTGCTTCGTTTGCTGCAGAGATACATAGTCAGAATCATCTTTCTGGTACCAGTCTATTCGGTAGCATCATGGCTATCCCTGCTTATGAGCGAGAAATCTGTGTATTTTGACACAGTGCGCGACTGGTGAGCAGACTGCTCACCTTGCTGTTGGCTTACTTTGATAGCATGCATCAGCAGCAATGCATTTCATTGCATACACTGATAGTGGCACATCAGTCAGACAATTTAACACTGCATGCATGAGGTACTTCAACTGCACCCCTAAGCCTTTTGAAGCATGCACAGCTAAAAGTTAATCCTGCCAGTGCTTCATGAGCTGTGATAGACAGACACATGCAAGAGCACATGCATGTCAGCATAGAGCAGCACACATAGACTGTCAAGTAGAGCTATGCTGAAAGTGCGCTGACTGCCTGCTGCAGCTATGAGGCATGGGTGATATACAACTTCCTGTCACTCTGTCTGGCATATGTGGGAGGCCCAGGTGCAGTTGAAGTGAAGATGAGTGGATACATCCTGATGCCCTCCTGCAGCTACATGACCTGCTGCCTGCCCCCCCTCATGGTCAATGGCCGATTCGTGCGCCAGTGCAAACAGGGTGCTCTGCAGTTTGTGCTGTTAAAGCCCATTTTAGCCATCATCATACTGGTGCTCTATACCCAAGAGAAGTACACAGAGGGTGACTGGGGCATCAGAAACGGGCAAGTTGTCTGATCACATTTCTGCAGTTCTGCTTGTCTTTCATAGGGTCCTCATACCTGCTGTCGTCTCTGCAGTCTATAACATCTGCAAATGCTGGCCTATATCACTGCTTGCGCAGCCTCATAGGCTCTGCTGTTGGCAGCAGCAGTACTGGACTCTGTCATCAGCAGCAGTGACGCCAACAGCAGCAAGTTATTGGGTTTGCACTTGAGCAGAGTTTTCTGCCAGCTGCCAGCTATGAACAGCAATCTGCATGTTTTGTGTACACCTGCAGCTTCAGCATGGCTTGCTTGTGACCCATTGGGCCAAGTGTTTGGTCTCTACATGTTTTGACAGCCGCAGCTTTGCAGACAAGCAACATTCCTCAGCCCAGACCTAAACATTGTCGTTTCCTTTCCAGCTGGCTTTTGCATGCAACTCCGCGTCAGCACAAGCAAACTTTGTCGTCAGCAGCAATGACACAGCCAGTTTGGAAGCTACTGGCAACATTGCTTGCAATTTGCAACATCAGCTATGTGTCAGGCGTCGACGGCAACTGGCTGTGCTGTAGACATACCTGCTTCACAACAAGCAGCAGACATAGCATCCATAGCACTCATAAAACCTGCACTGTTGATGTGAACAGGTTGATCAAGGGCTGCATCAGCTTGAAAGTGAGTTGCAACAGCTGCTGCGCACTGCAGGTACCTATGGATCACCATTGTGTACAATATCACATATACAGTGGCTCTGTATGCCTTGTTGCTGTTCTATCTGGGGGCGCACGACCTGCTGGCCCCCTACAACCCTCTCCTCAAGTTTGTGCTGGTCAAGTCTGTCATTTTCATGACCTTCTGGCAGGTGAGCCATGCTGTATTGCACAATGCTTTCATGCAGTGCTGTGCATGTCAACTTGTCAAGCAGAGATCATGCTGTGGACCACTGGCAAGCATACAGGCTGTCGGCTCACACATTGCTGTTGCCAACACCACGACCTGAAACAAAAGAAGTAGTGGCATCAGCACACAACTCAATGTGAGGGCCGGAGCTGCCGGTCATGCATAGTGCTCACATTGCACCAATGGCGGGTGCTTCTTCATGCTATGCATGACTCTTTGAGATCCAGATAGGCATGACCCAGACAGATGAGGTATGCCTCTTCTCATCTCACCTCTGTAGCTTGTCCTACATTGCATGTCTAGCCGAGCGGCATGCTATGTGAGCTGGTTGCTGCTTCAGCAGATATTGCCGTTGTACAGTACGCTGCAAAGCCTCTCAAACACCTGCTGTGTGGCCACACACAATCATCCGAATCATGCCAGTCATTTGCACTAAAGCCAGAGTCAATACTGGATCACACTGTATTTGTCAGTGACAAGCGGCTTCAGCTTACATAGAGTTGCTTGATCAAAGTGCAAGTCTTGACAGCAGTTTAGTCGGGCATTTTTCAGAATGTGGCGTGCTCAGGGGCAAATAAGCCCAGCGTTTTTGCTAAGCATTTGCCTTGCAATGATGCAGGATGGCATTGAGTTGTCATCTGCAGATGTCAATTTGAACATGCACGGCCATGCTCAGAGTGATGCCGAATCCAAGAAGCAAAAGTCTATGCTTCAGCGGCAGACCACAGATGAGTTCATGGCATCTGACACTGCATTGGATGTCGAAGAAGTGCGGCCAGATGCATTGGCAGGTGGCAGCACAAGTCATCAAAGCCCAGAGGAGAGGAAAAAGCAATTCAAGTTGGCAAAGGGCTGGAGTGACGTGGCTCTTCAGGACGATAAGTAGTTGTGTGTGTTACATATGTCATGTATGATGCGACTAGATTTACTCTGGTTTCTTTATGCCAGTTGGAAAAGCAGTGTTTGAGCCAATGTCTGAACGCATGATACGAGCACTGCGCACTGAATATACTATTCAATATAGTGCGTGCTGGTGACACACATTTGGCTCGAGAAAAGCTTCAGCTGTGTATACATTACAGCAGTTGCAGTTGCTGTCGGTGCTATGCGAATTGCAATTCACTTAATTAGCACCCTTGCTTTCAATTGCAACTTTCCTTGGGTTGATATTTGTCAGGCAATACTGTGAAAAGACTGCGCACAGAACTTGAAACAGGTGACAGTCAGATACAACAAGAATTGATTTGTGAGTACTCTATGCAGCCAAGCTTGTGTCCCTAAGAGCTGAGTAGTTGACCCTGACAGGAGGCCCCATAGTTGTGCAGAGGGTGACATTCTTCCAAAACTGTCCCTTAGCACCAGTTGGTCTGTTTGAATCGATTGATTCCTGCAGTAGAGAGGCGACTGGATCCAGCAGGTGGATGTACGGTAACATGGAGGGTTGAATGCACGGACTGCCAAGCAAAACATGCAATGATATCCTCCAGAAGCCACAACATCAATTGTTGGCAAGTACTACAGGATTCCCGGCAAACAGAATGCCAGGCAAGCAGTGACAGGCAAGCTTGCTATCACCAACATGCATCAGTGGTGCATGCACTCAGCGATGCTTCTATAAACATGATGTGGACCACTGCCAAACTTAAGTGCTGAATGGGAAACAGGTATAACAATTGGAAGCAAAGTAGACTTGTGTCGACAAGCTGGCGATCTGTCAATCTGCCAACAGGCATGATGCAGGCTGTCCAACCCTTTTGACACAGTAAGTTCTGCAGAATGGTATACCTGAACTGCCTTCAAGTTGATTAACAGATCTTCTGGCTTGAAGTCTGTTTTGCCAAAGCCTACATGAACATTGCCAGCCTTGTCTGCGCGGTACTCGACCTTGCCTCCCTTGAAATCCCTGACTGCCTGCAAGGGACAGCGCCGGCCTCAGCAGGAAATTGAGCTAATGGACGTGACTGAACAGGATAGACATCACATAAGCTCCAGGCAAAGCATGAAAATGAAGCGAGCAGCATTTGTGCAGCAATGTCTACCTCCAGCGCACATGTTGCTGGGGTTGCAGCGATAATTTCACACACCAATTTGCTTCCAGGAACGCAGAAAACACCACGCTATTTGTGTAGAAAAATTGTATAGTATCACATGACAGCAAAAGTCCTTAGACACACAGCACGAGCGTACCGCTGCTACATCCGCAGTGACCGTTCCGGCCTTGGGGTTGGGCATGAGACCCCTTGGACCCAACAAGCGACCAAGCTTGGCAACCTTGGGCATCATGTCAGGAGTGGCAACAAGCTTGTCAAAGTCAAGCATGCCTCCGCTCATCTCTTGTATGAGGTCGTCCGACCCAACATGGTCTGCGCCAGCTTCCTTGGCAATGGCAACATTGTCTCCTTGGCAGAGCACAGCTACTCGAAGCTCCTTGCCAGTGCCCTTTGGCAGATTGACAGTGGCTCGAAGCTGCTGGTCAGCATACTTTGGGTCTATGTTTAGCTTAATATGGACCTCACAGGTTTCTGTGAACTTCAACGAGGCTGTACCAAGAGCTAACGAAATAGCTTCCGTGGGGCCGCTCAGCGTAAGTTTGTCTGGTACTCGACCGGCCATGTCGCGATATCTGCGAGACTTCTTCCTGCTTGCTGACTGAGTCTGAGGTGGGGCTGAGGCTGGTGCGGGATTTTGCGTGCTTTCTTCCTCAGCTGGAAGAGTAGGAAGCTCTAAAGTAGCCGCGGCTTGTACTGTGCAACATCTTGACGACCTCGAGCCTGTCTTGACAGCTGCGTGTCTGGCAAGGAAAGGAGCTTGCAGATGGCTAGCGGACTGGAGCCTGCTTGCACGGCATGTTGATGATTGCGGGCGGCCTGATACTGATGCGTGTTGTAGACAGCCAAAGGCTGCCATAATGCCTCGGCGCTGACGACGGAAGAGTTGTTGTTTGCAGCCGTGTCCTTGCAGTGGCGATGGATAAAGTCTTAGGGTTTGAACCACAGCATGCTGCAGCAGGAGTGGCATGCTAGGGTCGGTGTTCCGGAGAACGGTTTCGGAAGAAAGGAAGGAAGGCAATCAGGAAGGCAATCGGAGGCGGTGAGCAGCCGAGTTCGTTCGGCGTGCGACAAAATGGCCGCCGATGACGGGCTTGACGAGTTGATCAGCTTCTTGCGAAATGATCGCCGTGAGGTAATTTTGAACTTGGTCAAAGTAGCTGACGGCGGTTTTGCGCTCTCAGACTTGCCACGAATATGCATCCAAACCACTGTTACTTTTTTAGGTGCGTCAGATGGCCGTTGATTTGATAAAGGGTCTCACAGGCGACACTGCAGGGGTGGTCAGACTATCACAACGTTCACAGCAGCTACTGCCAGAGCTCCTGAAACTATTATCTGACCAGGACAAAATTCAGCAGTCTGCTGTCACATCTCTTGTGAACCTATGTCAGGTATAGTTTGAGAGGGCATACAAGTTGGATG
>JAABUK010004599.1_pt1 | contig 22225 bp, 19 predicted proteins | sample 5559141 | NCBI WGS metagenome assembly JAABUK01 (sample SAMN10711869, study PRJNA513367) | rock metagenome | isolation source: Antarctica rocks | place: Antarctica: Victoria Land, Pudding Butte nord | collected 2016-01-03
TCAGGGACAGAACCCGTATCTCAACATGAGTTCCTTCGCGTACCCGGCTTCTTATACGGTGGGGTCACTGGGTGCGCGCGTGCTGGAAGCTCCTTCCATTTTGTGGATGCAGTTCTTCGTTACGAAGAGCTGGAAGCCAAGAGGTGAGCGCCTGAAAATCAGCGTTCGGGCTGACGGGCATAACCTCCCGTGGAAGCGTCCGCAGCTTGCCGCGCCTAACACAAGTTACAACCTGAATAGCCCGTTAACCTGGGCGCGCTTTACAGGCACGGTGGGAGACTTCTCTAACTTTGGGACCGCGCAGGCAAATATGCAGTTATCTTTCCGTGCGGAATTTTAGTCGGTTAAAACTTATATGAGCACATCTGAATTGAACAATACGGAATCCATTTGTAATCCCGCGCGCCGGGAGTTTGCGAAGCTCGCGATCGGCGGAGCTGCTTTGATGGCTACTGCGGTTCCAGGCCAAGCAAAGCTGACTCCTATCCCGCCGGGAATAAAGATTGGCGTCAGCGCGGGCCAGCCGAGCCCGGATCATATGCTTTATTTGAAGCAGCTCGGCGTGACGTGGCTGAGCCTTGCGCCGAATCCTCAGGATGCGACGGCGGAAGCCTTCATTAAGCTACGGGAGCAGTGGGAAGCAGGCGGTTTCAAAGTCTATAACATCGGGAGCGGTGCCGGGCCGAGTGGCAGCCTTCACAACATGCCTGAGGTGACTTTGAATCTTCCCGGGCGCGATCAGAAGATTGAAGAGTATCTGAATTACATCCGCTATCTGGGCAAAGCTGGCATTCCCTACAGCACTTACGCACACATGGGCAATGGCATCTGGCGCAGTGGCCGAGAAATAACTCCGCGCGGTTACTCTGCCTCCGCGCTTGATCTAGCAAGCCCGAATGCGCGGGGTACGTGGGCGGGAAAAACGTATGCGGAGCCGCTCTCTCACGGGCGCGTGTTCACTAAAGAAGAGATCTGGGAGAATTACGCGTACTTCATCAAGAAGGTGGTACCTGTGGCGGAGCAAGCGGGCGTGCGTATTGGCATTCACCCTGACGACCCGCCGCAGCCGGTACTGGCTGGCGTTCCGCGCTGCATCTTTTCGAACTTCGAGGGGTATAAGAGGGCGATCGAGATCGCGAATAGTCCGAATATCGGGGTCTGTCTTTGCTGCGGTTCCTGGCTGGAAGGCGGCAAGATGACGGGCGCCGACCCGGTTGAGATGATCCGTTATTTCGGACCCCGAAAGAAGCTTTTCAAGATTCATTTCCGGAACGTGAGCGCCCCGCTGCCGCATTTCACCGAAACCATGATCGACGATGGCTATTACGACATGAGCAAGATCATGAAGGCGCTGGTTGAGGTGAAGTTCGAGGGGATTATGATTCCTGATCACATACCAGGAGTGGGCAGCGATCCGGCAAAGGAAAGCGGCGCTGTAGCGGCGGGCAAAGGGGCGGCCGGGGAATATAAGCCGAACCCCTCGTTAGCCTATCTGCTGGGCTCTATGAATGCGATGCTGACTGCCGCACAAGGCAAGCAGGGGTAGGCCGTGAAGGACTCGGCGCTCGGCGCTATTCAATGCTGGATTCGGCCATGGTAAGAAATACGTTTCTGAGGCTATCCGTATTACCGGAACGCTGGATCAACATTATGGAAATAAGGCCATTCTGTGGGTCGATCCAGCCTTGTGTCCCGAATGCGCCGCCATGGCCGTAGGTACCCTTTGCATGTCCGGCCAATTCACCTAAGGGATCGGTAACCACTTCCCAGCCGAGGCCATAATCCGCGCCGCGCATCCAGCCGACCGGATGATTTCCGGTGGTGTGAGCTTCCGTCATCAGATGGATTGAATAGGGCGAGAGGTAGCGGCGGCCTTCGTACACGCCTTTGTTGAGCATCATGCGGTAAAGGTGAAGCAAATCTTCCGCGGTGGAATACAGGCCGTCACCAGGACCGGGGAAGATGGCGCCTTTGCGGTACTTAGTGGGGTCGCCGCCGAGCAGGGTTGCCGGGCCGGGTACCAGTTTGCCATCCTTCTCCACATACACCATGGCAATCCGCGGGATCGTTTCCTGCGTTGGATAGAAGAACGAATCTTTCATGCCGAGCGGGCGGAGAATTCGAGAAGAGATAAAGTCTTCGTATTTTTGGCCGGAGCATACTTCGATGATCCGCCCCAAAATTTCGATGCCTGGGGTTGTATAGCTCCACTGAGTACCCGGTTGAAAGAGCAGCGGCTGTTTCGAAACCTGGCGGACCGCTTCTTCGAGCGTGATATTCATCAACTGCTCGTAATCGTGTATCGCGGCTGGTGCAGCGTCCTGTACACCGGCGGTATGGGTGAGCAAATCGCGGATGGTAATGGGGTGGTCTGGGACACTGACGCGACCATTATCGGGACCGATGTTTGCCGCAACGCGCTGGTTATGGAACTCCGGAAGGTACTGCTCCACCGGATCGCGCAGGGCGAGCTTGCCTTCTTCGGCAAGCATCATGATGCCGATGGCTGTAATGGGCTTGGTCATGGACATGATTTGGAAAATAGTGTCCTTGCGCATGGGCCGATTCGCTTCGATATCAGCCATACCCGTTGCGTGGAACTCTACAATGTCATTGCCATGTGAAACCAGCGTGACTGCTCCAGCCACATTCTTACTCGCGACGAATTGCTCAACCCGTTTCGGGATTTCGGCAAGAATCCTTGGATTCGCTCGAACTGGGTGCGCGGCCTGACCGTTGCAGACAACTGCGAAGTTAGCTAGAAGGAGGATGCTTCGAATTGCGGTGCGCATGGTATCTGAGCATATCGGAATAGTGGGCACTGCGAATAGTTTCGGCTACCAGCGGCCAATGATTGGCTGAAATCCCGCGCCGCTGTCGCCGTAAAACGCCGCAAGCTTGCGCAAATTGGGTTCGTTTCGGAAAATTTGAAAAACCCCAACTGAGGCATCGGCCTCCAGCTAACCCGCTGGATCGGTTTCCGTATAGGCGCTTGTAGGCGGTGGATTGCGCAAGCTCAACGAAGCAAGCGGTACGATGAATCAGTGGACGTGCAGCCGGTTACTCCCGCGGAAATTATCGATCTGATCCTGATTGAGTTTCGCGCTGAAATTCTTCAAATGCGTTATTCAAATCTGGTGCGCAGTGTGTTCCAGGTGTATCTAGGAGGGCGCGACTTGAGGCGACTCGGGCCGGTTTTGGAGCGTACCAAACTAGAAGCGCAGCGCGCGCTGAACGAAGAACTGGCGCAATTGAATAAGCGCAAACTGCGCATTCCCGGCTTTCCACAAAACCAGAAACGTTATGAAGTGATTGGCGAAGGATGGGTAATTGATTTTCACGAGAACACCGACGAGGACGCCGTGGAAAATCCGCTCATCGTCCAATCGGAATTCGCGCCTAAGACCGAAATTCCGGCTGAACCAGACGGGGAAGACGAACGCGTGGGAACCGATACCGTGCGGATCACCCGGAAACGGGCTTCGGGTTTAACCCAGACCACGACAGAAACTGTACGCAGCCCGAACCTGATGACGCGCAAGCCTTCAGGCATGGTGTTTGCCACGCTGGATTATGCAGACGAGCGAGGCGCGCAGCAGTACGAAATGACGAAGGAGCGGATCAAGATCGGGCGCGGTGCAGCCGATTGCTGGGTAGATTTGAAGCTCTATTCCAAGCAGGATATTTCCCGCGAACATTTACAGGTGCGGCACGATTCTCAATCGGGCAAGTTCTTTCTAAAAGATTTGAGCACCTACGGGACCACGCTGGACGGGAAAAGGGTACCGCCTTCCATTGAGCGCGCGAGCGGTAATGAAACGGATAATAATCTGGAGATCCCGCTGCCGCCGAAAGCGAAGATTGGGCTGGCCGGTGTGCTGGAAATTCAGTTCCGGGCGGCGCGCAAGTGAAAACATTGTTCGAGACGAGCCACGTCTTTACCGCCGTTTTTCTGGCGGTAGCGATTCTGATTGCCGCTTTGAACCGCAAGCAGGCGTAGATGACTCGATTGCTGTCCGCCGGTATCAGCGAACAAGGCAACGTCCGGGGCAATAACGAAGACCGGTGCCATATCGATTCCGAACGCGGCATATATCTTGTGGTGGATGGGATGGGTGGACAGGCGGCAGGCGAAGAGGCCGCGGAAATCGCCGTAAAGACCATCCGCGGCAGATTGGAGCGACCCACCGAATCGCCCGAATTGCGTATCCGTGAAGCGATCGCGCTTGCGAACAATGCGATATATGAGGCTGCGGCGAGCAATCCCGCGTGGAATGGCATGGCTTGTGTCCTGACTGTTGCCGTGCTGGAAGACGGTACCGCAACGGTGGGCCATGTGGGCGATTCAAGGGCGTATAAACTCGCCGGCGGCAAAATAGAAAAAGTCACGAAGGACCATTCGCCCGTGGGCGAGCGCGAAGATGCTGGCCAGCTCTCAGAAGACGCGGCGATGCGCCACCCGCGCAGAAATGAGGTTTACCGCGACGTGGGTTCCGCTCCGCGCACGCCAGATGATCCCGACTTTGTTGAAATCTACCGCGTACCGTTCGGTGGAGGCGATGCCCTCCTGATCTGCAGTGACGGTTTAAGCGATGTTGTGACCTCCCGCAGGCTTGCGACGGTGATTGAGACGAATGCAGGGAACCCCGACCGGGCGCTGCAGACACTGATTGCGGAGGCTGTCGCCACGGGCAAAGACAATGTATCTGCAATCCTGGTGGAAGGCGAAAATTTCCACGCTTCCGGTCCTGCTGTTTTAGCTGAACCTGCTACTGCTCCGCGCAAGAGGAGTTGGCGGCTGCTCTGGGCGGTGCCGGCTCTCGCTATCGCGTTCGGCGCCGGCTATGCAGTACAGCTTTTCAAAACGCCGCCACCGCATCAAGCACGAATCTTACGGGTGGGCAACGGCGGATTCGTCACCGTGGTGGAAGCCGTAATGCGGGCCGAACCCGGAGATGAAGTAGAGGTAGGGGCCGGGCACTATCCGGAACAAGTGGTTCTGAAAGAGGGAACCCGCCTGCGCGGTACGGATGCAGCACACATTGACGGCGGCATCATTGCGCACCAACTGCAATATGCTTCCGTTGCCGGAATTTCTGCCAGCAGGATTTCAGTTTCGAACGCGCGGGTCGATTTAGAAAATGTAAGCGTGCCGGGCGCGGCCGTGGAATTTATCGGCAATTCCACTGGCTCGCTCCGTCATTCGCGTGTAGGCAGCATTGTGGTGAAAGATTCGGCCAAGCCGGTGCTGGAAGGAAACTCCATTGAACCCGGGCGATAAATGGGGTGGGTTTCGCATCATCCGTTACCTGGGTAGCGGCTCGATGGGGGAAGTGTTTCTGGCGCACAACGAATTCGGCGGCCGAGATGTCGCTGTGAAACGTGTACGTCGCGCTCCGGGCCAGGAGGGCGAAGAAAAAATCAACGCGGAGCGTACTGGTGCCGAACTGGAACGCCGGCTTTCCGGTGTCGATCCGCGAGTGACGAAGGTTTACTGGTTCGGTGAAATTTCGGGTGATTTAGCGGTGGAGATGGAGTATGTGGAAGGCCGCGACCTATCCGCCATTCTTCAGGAAGGTCCGTTGCCGCCTGGACGCGCGGCAGTGATCGCGCTCGAACTTTGCGAGATGCTGGAGAATCTGCGCTTGGCGGGCGTGATCCACGGCGACCTGAAACCGAAGAACATCCGCATCGATACCGCGGAACGCATTCGCGTGATGGATTTCGGTGTAGCGAAGGCGCTGGCGCAATCGAGGGATTACACACAGGCACTGTTCGGCAGCATTGCCTACTGCTCGCCGGAGCGCCTGGAATCGGGCTCGATGGATGGAGCCTCAGACCTGTGGGCGGTGGGTGTGATGTTGTACCAGATGCTCTCAGGAAGTCTTCCGTTTGAGGGAGAAACGCCAGAGCGCTTGGAACGCCGGATCCGTTCCGGCGAACCGCCTCCAGTATTGCCGTCGGCGATACCGGCACCTCTGCGGAGCATCAGTTCGCGCCTGTTGGCATCTGCTCTTGGCGCCAGATACCAATCGCCGATGGCGGCGCACGCGGATCTTCAACTGTTTCTGAATGGCAAGCCAGTTTCAGAATTTGCGAATGCCACGCAACGTACCGCCGTAGACGCCGATCGCACCGTCCGCACAGCGCGCTCCGCACAGCCGGTTGCCAGTGTGTCGCTCGGGCCATTTTTCAGAAAGATTGCAGCGGTGGCATTAACCACCTTATTCGCGGTCACCATCCTGATTTGGATGTTGGTTCGGCCCCAGTACGTGGCTTGGGCGGATACGCGCGAGCTGAAACATGAAATTGAAGCCGAGCATGTTACGGCCGATGCAGCATGGACGCGTTACCAGGACATCATCAATCGTAAGAAATTGGCGTTTGTAACCTGGGGCATCGGCAGCCCGCTGAAGGCGAAGCTGGTGGCCGCGGGTGACGCGCCAATATTAGATTTCCGTAATAATGATTACCCAACGGCCCGGGAGGGAACATGGCGCAGATCCGTAACGTATTTCTCTCGTGCGCTGGAACTTGACGCCGGAGACAAAAACGTGAAAGGCAAACTTCGCTTGTGTGAAGCGCACGTAGACCGCATTACGGCAAACAACCGCCAAGCGGTGCTGAATGAGACTGCTGCCAAGTTTCGCGAAGCAGCAGACCTGATGCACAAATCTCCGGACCCGTGGATCGGCCTTGCGCGGCTCTATGCCTATCATCTGGGCGATTGCGAACGGGCACAGGCAGCCCTCGATCAGGCCGCTAAACTGGGCCACCCGGAGACTCGCCGGGAAATGGCGACCATGGCCGATGCTTATGCCAGGCGCGCTTTCCAAACAGTTCGCGATTCCGCAAAGTTTTTGAGCATGCCTCAAACGGAAACGGAAACACTGCGCCGCGCGGAAGAAGATTACGATCATGCCAGCGCTTTGTATGCGCAACTGGGCACTTTTAGTAACTCCTCCAACTCTCTCATTAACGTGATACACGGCAGGGAGCAGGTAGACAATCGTTTGCGGGAGTTGAACCCTTGACCACCACCCGGCAGAGTGCCGCGGAACGTCTAGCGGAGCGCAAAGGCGGAGGCGCGTCTTTCAATACCCAATCAAGGTGGAGGGAGCTCATTTTACTGCTGGCCTCCACCCTTCTGGTCGGTTCGGGCTTGTGGCTGGTTTGGCAATCGAAGGCGCATGTCTTCGAAGACTTCGCCAAGGGCGCGGCGGATTCGCGGATCGCCGATATCAGCCAATTTAAAAGCGCGCAGCAGATTCTGCCCTTCCTGAATTCGGTATCGGGAAATGACGATCGCGAATTTATCGCTCGCCGCATTTTTGCCGTGCGGGGCCGTCAATTTGCAAATGCCGGCGCAATCGCCAATATACGGGTTACCGCGAAAGAAATCGCCGCGCATCCGCACCTGGAAAGCTTCGCCAGGCGTCTGGCGGAAGCGGAGGCCCGTGAAGCCCGGCGTAAGCACCGCTGGTTTGGGCCCGCTGCAAGACCTGTCTCAGTCTCTTTGATGACGCCCGAACAGATCCGCAGCTTCAAGCAAGCTGTTGTGGTGCGTACTCCAGCGGAATATCGCAAGCGCTTCCTGCTGTGGAGCCTGCTGTGTATCGGCATCTTCTACGCGATCCATATTTATTGGCGAGTGCGCGGGTTTGCCGGTGATGAAACAGTGCTGCCGGTTTTGCATCTGCTAAGCGGCACCGGACTCATTCTGATGATCAGCCTACGCGACCCTTTGCGCGACACGCTGATGTTCAAGGATTTCGCTGAAGGTCTGGTCTTAGGCGCGCTGTTGCTTGCGGTACTCAGCATGATCGATTTCGAACGGGAGTTCCGCGGCTTGAGCTATGTCTGGCTTGGGCTGAGTGTGCTTCTAGCAACGGCTCTTGCTTTCTTTGGAAGCGGCCCAGGAGAGAGTGACGCAAAGGTAAATCTAGGATTTTTCCAGCCCGTGGAAGTGATCCGCATCATGCTGGTTCTCTTTCTGGCCGGTTACTTCGCCCGTAACTGGGATGCATTGCGCGATTTAAAGCAGCAGCGGGGTCCGCTGGGAAGCTTGCGCTTTCTTTCCGTTCCACGCTTGCAATATCTGCTGCCTGTGGCCGCCGGCGTTTTCGTGGCGCTGGCTATGTTCTTTCTGCTGAAAGATCTCGGTCCGGCGCTGGTCATCGGGTGCTTGTTTTTGTCGCTATATAGCGTGGCTCGCAACCGGCCCGCGTTGGCTGTCGCTGGTCTCTGCGCGATTGTCTTCGTTTTCTGGGCAGCCCATTCGGTTGGATACCCCGAAACCGTAACGCAACGCATCGATATGCGTTCGTCGCCTTGGGACAACTATGTGCGCGGAGGCGATCAGTTGGCGCATTCGCTGTGGGCTCTTTCAAGCGGTGGCGTGCTGGGGGCAGGGGTAGGTTTAGGAAACCCGGAATACGTTCCGGCCGCTCATACGGATTTGATTGTGGCGGCATTAGGGGAAGAATGGGGTTTTGTCGGCGTACTGGGCGTTTACGTGTTGTATGCGTTCCTTCTGTATCGTGCTTCAAAAATCGCGTTGCGCGCGCCGGGCGCTTACTCCATGTTCCTGGTGATCGGCCTTGCCATGGTGACCGCTCTGCAGATTCTTCTGATCACGGGAGGCATACTCGGTTTGATTCCGCTCTCCGGAGTGGTCTCACCTTTCCTCAGCTATGGCCGAAGTTCCATGGCGGCAAACTTCGCGCTGTTCGGTATCGTGCTTGCCATCTCAGGCCGCCCCAAAGGCAATCAGGCACCCCGCTTCGGAAAGCCTGTCGCGTGGCTCAGTTACGCGGTTGGTCTCTGCTTCTGCCTATTGATGGCCCGTGCCGCACAGATTCAAATCGCGCAAGCCGATGATCTGGCAACCCGCGCGGCCCTGGTGGTGCAGTCTTCTGGACCCAGGCAGTACGAATACAACCCCCGGCTGACGCAGCTAGCTCGCCAATTGCAGAAGGGCAACATTTCAGACCGCAATGGGCTTCCCCTTGCATCAAGCGATTGGGCGGCGCTTAAGACACACGCGAAGCAGTATGAAACACTCGGCATGCCTCTTGAGAATGCCGCCCCTCCGAACCGCCGCCGTTTTTATCCGCTCGGCGCGAAAATGTTTTACTTGTTGGGCGACGTTGTCACCCGCAAAAAACAAGGTGCTTCGAACACAGCATTCCAGGAGCGTGCTTCCCGTGTAAGGCTTCAGGGCTTCGACGATTATGCGGAGCTTGAGGTATCGAAAGACGAAAAAACCGGCCGGGAAGTGCGCCGCATAAAATACGATTACCGCGATCTGCTGCCTCTTTTGCGGCACCGCAACGAGCCGGACAATCTGGAAGTGAAAGACCTGATGGAAAGGACGCGCGAGGTGCGCATGTCCATCGACGCACCGCTACAAATGCGTGCTTCCGCGATTCTGGAGCAGCATCTGCGCAAGCTCGGTAAACAGAAGGGTTCGCTGGTAGTAATGGATTCCGATACGGGCGACCTGCTGGCCGCCGTGAGCTATCCATGGCCGGCACCTTCTGAATTCAACGCGCTGCAAGCGGAACCGGCGCAGGATGTCGGAGACGCTGATTTGCAAGACCGGGCCCGCTACGGGCTGTATCCCCCTGGCTCTTCTTTCAAGATTGTCACCGCAATTGCCGCGCTCAGAAAAGATCCGGGTCTTGCTCAGCAGCGGTACGGTTGCATCCGCCTGCCCGATGGGCGCTCTGGCAATTTTGTAGGCCAATCAAAGCGGCCTATTCGGGATGATATTCAGGACCGCAACCCGCACGGCTCAGTGGATATGGAGCGCGGAGTCACGGTTTCCTGTAACGCATATTTCGCGCAATTGGGCGCTTACAAAGTGGGAGCGCGCGGATTGTTCGATACCGCCTCTCTCTTCGGAATTCAAACAGCCAGCCCGAACACTTGGGAAGAGCTTCGCAAGGCCTTGCCGCAAGCATCGTACGGCCAAGGGCAGGTAGTAGTTTCTCCCTTCCAGATGGCGCGGGTTGCCTCCGCGGTCGCAAACGGAGGATTAGCCGTGCAAGGCCGGTGGGTGATGGACGATAGCAACGTGCGCACGCGTGACGCTGTGCGCGTGATGCCGTTGCCACAGGCCCGTCAGTTGGGCGGTTTCATGCGAGAGGTGGTTACCGCGGGTACCGGCAGGTCGCTTGCAGCCTCACCGGTTACGATCGCGGGCAAAACAGGAACAGCCGAGCTTGCCGGTGCCGCATCGCACGCGTGGTTCATTGGGTTCGCGCCCTACGGTGAGACGACGAACGCGACAGCTTCGAAAGTAAAACGGATCGCGTTTGCTGTGCTAGTGGAAAATGGTCAGTATGGCGGCACGGCATCAGCTCCCATCGCGGGGGAAGTGGTGCTGGCGGCGCGAGACTTAGGATTGATTGGGAGTGGAAAATGAAGTCGCTTGAATCTGTAGACCGTTGGCTGGGACGGCACTTTGAACGTTGGAGCGCGAACCTGGGTGGCGGCGAGCACCCCAAGGAGGCGCTCGAAATCCGACGGGACATTCTAAGCAATATTGGCGACAAAGTGGAAGCCAAAGGCCAGGGCGAGTACGTATTTCCCTACAGCGAAGTCACCGTCAAACTCGCGGCGCGGGATGCGGAACAGCATGCCACGTTTGAAGCAACTTTCGTGGATGAAGACTCGCTGCAAGCTCAAGCGCGCGACATGTTGCGGGATGCGGGTTGCCAGGCTGATAGTGTTGCAGTGCTGGTTCAGATTGAAGATGACGTCACTGCCCCGCCCTTTGAGGTCAGTTTCAAAAGAATTGAAAAGGCGGCCAAGGGTGCGGCTCTTACGGCGCCGAAGGTACGCCCTACTGCCTGGCTTTACGTTCTGAAAGGCAGCGCCGAACGGCCGGAATACTTCATCGGCAAAGACTTGGTGTATTTGGGACGCCTAAAAGAAGTGAGCGCTAAATCAGGCGGACTCCGGCGGCGCAACGATGTGGCATTCAATGACGACGAAACAACAGTCAGCCGCGAACACGCTCATATTCAATTTGAGGAGGGAAAATTTCGCCTGTTTCACGATAGCGGTGAGACCGGCACGCGCCTGTTTCGCGATGGACGCGTAGTGGCGTTACCCTCCACGGGCACGCGCGGCACGCAATTAATGAGCGGCGATGAAATCCACCTGGGCGATGCCCGCCTCCGGTTCGAAACCGGAGAGTAAGAGCAACGCAAATTTAATCGATAACAGCATCGCGCATGAATTGCGCTGCTTCCTCTGGTGGCGTCGGATTGATATAAAAACCGGTGCCCCATTCAAAGCCCGCTACCTTGGTCAGCTTCGGGATAATCTCAATGTGCCAGTGGTAGTGCGCCATCGCTTTTTCCTGTACGGGCGCGGTGTGGATTATGAAGTTATAAGCCGGATTTTCCAATACCTTCTCCATCTTGCGCAGCGTACCGCGCAGGGCACGGGCTAAATCCCGCACCTCCGCCGCGTCGATATTCTCAAAATGCGATTCATGCCGCTTGGGCATGATCCAAGTTTCGAAAGGAAACCGGGCGGCATAAGGAGCTATCACCAGGAATTTATCGGAATCCGTCACCACGCGCGTTTGCGACTTAGCCTCCTGACGCAAGATGTCGCAAAAGATGCACCGCTCTTTATATTGGAAATAGCGCGAGGCACCCTCAAGCTCTTCCATCACACGCTTGGGCACAACCGGCAAGGCGATCAATTGCGAATGCGCATGCTCCAGCGAAGCTCCCGCCGGCTCGCCATGGTTTTTAAATAACAGTATGTATCGCAGGCGGCGGTCGTTTTTCAGATCGTTGACTCTGCTACGCCACGCCCAGATAACCGCCTCCATCTGGCCCTCCGGCATGGTGGCAAGCGTCTCGGTATGGTTGGGCGTTTCAATGATGACCTCATGGGCACCCAGGCCGTTCATTTTGTCGTACAGACCCTCCGCATCGCGATCGGGAGAGCCCTCAATTCCCAGCACGGGAAACTTATTTGGTACTACGCGCACCTGCCAATCACTGCCTTCGCGCGCGGCATATACTTCTGACACCGTCTTAATTTCGTTTCCCGGGCAGAAAGGGCAGAAGCGATCTGTGAAGGGTGCTGCATGTTCCCGGCTGAAATCGGAAGGCCGGCGCGCCCGGTCCGTTGCAATGATCACCCAGCGTTCGGTTACAGCGTCTTTGCGAAGTTCCGGCATTTACTTTGCGTCCTGCTTTGCATCTTGAACCAGCGATGTCCGTTGGCGCAGATAATCAACAATGGCATCAGCTAAGGGCGGCATGGGCGCTATTCCTGTCTGTTCCAGACGTTTGTTGGCAAGAGCGGAAAACTTGGGACGTCGCGCGGCAGTGCGGTATTCGCGTTCATTGGTCGGTTGCAATTCAGGTTTCAATCCCGCCTTGTCAAAGATCAGGGCCGCGTATTGAAACCAGGAAATGGCAGTCCCGCCACCCAGATGAAATATGCCACTCTGCTCACGCTCTATAAGGTCTATGGTCTTCGCCGCAAGCCATGGGGCATAGGTTGGAGAGGCAACATGATCTTCCACCACACGAATCGGTTGCCCTCCGGAAGCCAGGCGCAGCATTACTTCCAGAAAATTTCCGCGGTTAGTCCGCAGCCCCTGCGGCCCGAAAACACCGGATGTTCTGACGATCAACGGTTTATCCAGATAGGCCTGCGCGTACAATTCACCAGCGAGCTTTGACACAGCATACGCGCCTGTTGGGTGCGTGGCGTCGGTTTCTTCATAGGGTCGGCCAAGAGTGCCATCGAAGACGTAATCGGTGGAAAAGTGAACCAGCCGCGCATCGGCCTGTCGGCAGGCAAGCGCCAAGTTGCGCACGCCAAGCGCGTTTGCCTGAAAAGCGGCAGCGGGTTCCCTTTCCGCTACGTCCACTTGATTGTACGCGGCGGCATTGTAGACTACGGCGGGGTCGAATTCCGCAACCACCCGCTCCGCTTGGGAAGCGTCTGTAATATCCAGCGCAACCCGTTCGTAGCCTTTCACTTCATAACCGCGCGCCTTCAGCTCACGCACCAGTTCCTGCCCCAACTGCCCGGAACTTCCAAAAACCATCGCCCTTCTGGACATAAGTTTCAGGATAGCGAACGTAAGAAGATTATTCGAAGCGCGCGGCCAGGTTTAATAACCCGGGGAGATTATTCATCGCGTGCCGCACTTGAATGGTGGTGCGCCATGCGTTGCCCTGTAGCCTGCACTCCACCACTTCACCCAGCCACAAGCGATTCTCTGTTTCCAGCTTGACCGGGGCCTGCATCACAATTTGGTTAGGGGAATCAAAAGTAAGCGGGCCGCCATCCCATTCGCCCACAGCGGTCGCAAAATGAAAGGGCCGTTCACCGAGTACTGTGGCTGCTACGGCCATGCCCGTACTCACCTGGTCAGTTACCATGCACGGCCACCGGCAAGCCAAACCACCGCGCTGGCGCTTGCCAGAATCATGAGTGCTACCCATAGAGCCGATAGCGGCAGCTTGGCTTTAGGAACGCGTGTGCTGACAGGCGCTAAGGCAGCTGAGAAGCGGTCGAAAACGGGAGAAGTGGCGGTGCCGGGAAGGTTCCGGATCGCCAGCGCAATCTGTTCCCTGCCGCGTTGATCCGCAATATAAATGGTCCCGGAATTCTGGCCGTTGGTGCAGTCTGTTAGTTTCTTGCGTAGCGGTTCCGGCACCTCTTCCACGGAACGATAAACTGCGGACTGAGCATCACCGGCGGCGATCAGAATTGTGGATGTCCTTAAAACCCCGGAAAGTTCCGATATTTCAACCGATTCGTCTTCCTCACCGCAATGTGGACACTGTTCCCAGTGCTCGGGGTCGTAGGCGATTTGGCAATAGGGACAATCCATATGCGTGGCTGCTTAGTTGTGGCTGGCCAATACTGTATTCGCGGCTGTCGAGTCCTGCGCGCCGAAATGTTCCAACATCACATGGATAAATCCCAGGGCCGCCCTTGAAAGAGTTTTATCTTTGCGGTAAATCAAACCCAAATTGCGGAACATCGGTTCCGGTGCCAGCGGCAACGCCCGAACCTTGCCAGAGGCAAGCTCTTCCTTACAATTGGAAACCGCAAGGAAGGAAATACCCAGCCCTGCCATCACAAACCGCTTCATCATCTCAGTGGAATCGAGCTCCATTGAGACATTCAGCCGGTCTTCCACCGCTTCAAACCAAAGATCCAAACGGCTCCGGGTGGTGCCGGATTTAGGTAGCAGCAATGGGTAGTCCGCAACCTGTCCGCTAGTCAGCGAAGTCAGCTTTTCCAGAGGATGGCCGGCAGGTACGATCACCCGGATCTCGTCGCGGTAAATCTCTACCACCTGGACGCGTTTTTCCGGAGTGGGCAGTTGAGTCAGCCCGAAATCCGCCACGTTCTCCATCACCCCTTCCACCACGCGGCCTCCAAATGACCGGTTGACTTGCAACTGCACGCCCGGGAATTGCTTTTTGTATTCGGAAAAGACCTGCGGTAAAACGTAAATACAAGTAGCTTCGTTGGCTGCAATCACCAACTCCCCGCGGGGAACCAGTTCCAGTTCGTGCAGCGAATCCTGCGCGCGGCGCCGAAGATCAAGAATCTGCTCGGCATACTCGGCGAAAATTTTCCCGGCAATTGTCAGTGAAATACGGCTGCCAAACCGCTCGAACAAGTCTGTCTTTAACTCTTGTTCCAATTGGCGCACTTGCGCGCTAATCGCAGGTTGAGTACGAAAACAGGTCTGAGCCGCCTTCGAAAAGCTTTTCAACCGGACGATTTCGAGAAACGTGTGTAATTGATCGAAATCCATGCCCGCCGTGCCGAATCACAGGTTAGGGGTATTGTAGCAGTATGCGATTTGGCGGCTTGGGTGTCCTCGCGCTTCTGACGGGCACGCTCACGCTTTTCGCGGGCCAGGCGGTGGCTCAAACCGGCGCGGACGTTTTGCTGGTGGTGAATGAAAGGTCGCTGATCAGCCGCCGTATTGGAGATTATTACATCAAGAAACGGGAAATTCCGCTCACCCAGGTGTGCAGGTTGAACATGCCGCCGAATGAAGAAATTTCGCGTGAAACGTTCGAACAGAGCGTTCAAAAACCTGTTACCGCATTTCTTAAGAAAAACCAGCTAACAGAAAGAGTTCTGTACATTGTCACCACTCTGGGGGTGCCTCTCAAAATACAAGGCACGATGGACCAAATGCAATCGGAAGCGTCTTCCGTCGATTCGGAACTGGCGGCGCTCTACGGCCGGCTTCACGGGCTGGATTGGCCCGTGAAAGGTGCGCTGAAGAACCCCTATTTCATGCAGGTTTCTGAACCATTCCGGCATCCCAAATTCCCTATTTATCTGGTCACCCGGCTGGCCGGTTATTCCTTTGAAGATGTTCAAGGGCTGATCGACCGTTCGCTAGCGGCGAAGAACACCGGAATGCTGGTTCTGGATGTGCGCGCAGACAACAACACACCCGGAAATCAGTGGCTTCGTTCCGCTGCGCACGCTCTGCCGCAGAGCCGCGTTTTGCTGGAAGATACCGCTAAGATTCTCTACGACCAGAAGAACGTAATTGGCTATGCCTCCTGGGGCTCAAATGACCCGGACCGCCATCGCCGCGATCTCGGTTTTGAGTTCCTGCCGGGCGCTATTACGAACGAGTACGTTTCCACAAACGCGCGCACATTCACCAAACCTTCTGATTCGTGGAACATCGGCACCTGGAGCGACGCACCGTCCACCTGGTTCGCTAACTCGCCCCAGACTTTGACCGCCGATATGGTGCAAGGTGGCGCAACCGGTGCGTCGGGCCATGTCTATGAGCCGTATCTGGAGCTGATTGCGCGGCCGGATTACCTGTTTCCCGCTTATTTCAGCGGCCGCACGCTCGGGGAAAGCTACTACATCGCCATGCCTGCCATTAGCTGGATGAACATTGTGATTGGAGACCCGCTCTGCCGTCTCAAGTGAAGTTCAGTAGGGTCCTGATTGCGAATCGAGGCGAAATCGCGGTGCGCATTGAGCGGACCTTGCGTGAGATGGGTATCCGGTCTTTAGCTGTGTATGCGGGCACTGACCGCACCGCGCTACACGTGCGCAAGGCCGATGAAGCTGTGGAAGTGCCGCGCTACCTGGACGGCGAGGCTCTGATTGATGCAGCGAAACGCAACGGAGCCGAAGCCATTCACCCGGGCTATGGCTTTTTGAGCGAGAACGCCGCGTTTGCGCAAAGTTGCGAAGAAGCGGGTTTGGTTTTTATCGGGCCGCCATCCACGGCCATCCGGCAGATGGGCTCCAAGACGGGAGCCCGCGAAATAGCAGATCGCGCCGGAGCGCCCATCGTTCCCGGTACCCGGGACGGCCTTACCGATCCCGCCGAAGCTTTTCAATTTGCCCGTGACGCGGGTTACCCCGTGATGCTGAAAGCAGTTGCGGGGGGCGGAGGCAAGGGCATGCGCCGCGTGGACCGGGAAGCGGACCTGGAGAGTTCGTTTCGCAATGCCTCCAGCGAAGCGGGCCGCGCGTTTGGCGATGCTTCCATCTACGTGGAAAAGCTGATTGAGCATCCGCGCCACATTGAGATTCAACTACTGGGCGACCATCACGGCAACATGGTTCATCTGGGAGAGCGCGAGTGTTCCATCCAACGCCGCCACCAGAAGGTGATTGAGGAATGCCCTTCCCCGCTGGTAGCCGATCACCCAGAAATGCGTGACGCCATGGGTGCGGCTGCCGTTCGCGTTGCGCAAATGGCGGGTTATACAAATGCCGGTACGGTGGAGTTTCTGGTCGATCGCGAACGCAAGTTTTATTTTTTGGAAATGAACACGCGGCTGCAGGTGGAACACCCGGTTACCGAGCTGGTGACCGGCCTCGATTTGGTGCGCCTGCAGCTTGATATAGCCGCCGGTGCGCGGCTTTCGTTTACGCAGCGTGATATCCGCTGGAACGGGGCGGCTGTCGAGTGCCGCATCTATGCGGAAGATCCAAACAATCAGTTCTTCCCTTCGCCCGGAAAAATCACTTCATTGGCCGAACCGGCAGGCCCTGGCGTCCGGCTCGATTCAGGTGTTTATTCAGGCTGGACCGTGCCGATTGATTATGACCCCATGCTGGCGAAGCTTGCCGTCTGGGCGGGAACGCGCGAACACGCAATAGCACGCTGCCTGCGCGCAATTGGCGAGTACCATGTGGGCGGGATCGCGACGAACCTTAGCTTCTTCCGCGAACTGCTGGCGGACCCGGAGTTTATTGCCGGTAATTTGGAAACAGGGTTTCTGGATGGCTTCTTTGCTCGGAGAAAGGCCGTGCCCGCAGATCGCCAGAGCCTGGCACAAGAGGTGGCGAAACAATCGCGTCCTAAGCAGGCGGCGCTGAGTTCAAATAGCGATAGCAATTGGCGAATGACCGGGCGCGAAGGATTATTGCGTTAGTGCCTGATCTATTTGAAGTGGAACCGGGCGTCTTCCTTGTTCTGGATGAAAATCGCGTCACCGAAGCCCGCCTGGATGGAGAAACTATCTCCATAGCAGGAGTTCGCTATTCCGGAATAGTTGCCGACTCTCGCAAATGGAATCCGGCCTCCGCCGCAGGCCAAGCGCAAGGACGCTCCACAATCAAGGCGCCCATGCCGGGCAAGGTGGTACGAATTTTGGTGGCTGCGGGCGATTTAGTGGATGCGGGACAAGGTCTGATTGTCGTGGAAGCCATGAAAATGCAAAACGAACTGAAGACTCAGCGTGCCGGGCAGGTTACTGAGGTGCTTGCGAAAGAAAACGACACCGTAGAGGCGGGAACGCTACTGCTTGTCATAGAATAACTATTTACTCAACATCAACTGTTGAGCTAGACTTTTCTTATGGGACTCCGTTACCCGATCTCTCCAATGCCCCTTCCGGCAAAACCCCGGAAATCAGCGGACATTCTGTCGTTTAAGCCCGGTGCGAATCTTTTGGCTGATGTCCGGCCATTACTTGCGCGGCTTGTGGAAGCTGTCGGCACAAATGAAACCGCCCGCCTTTTGGATGCCGATCGGTCGCAGGTCTCGCGTTGGGGTTCAAATCAGGAGCCGGTAAGCGCGGAAATGGGCCGCCGCATTGTCGATCTGCACGATATTCTCACCCGCATTGTCCGTGTCTTCGAACCGGAAGCGGCGGCACAATGGCTGACTGGTTCAGAGCCACTGCTGGGCGGCGCGCGCCCTATCGACGTGCTTGCTCTGCGCGGCGCGGCACCGGTTATTCGGGCTATCGACGGCATCATGCAAGGCGCCTTCTCTTAAGCTGTCTTGTTGCTCTATCGCGTTTTCCCCTATCTTGCCGGCGGTGATGAGCATCAGCCAGGCGGCGCGCTTTACACACCGCCGCAGGGCAATGGACGCGCCGACAACCCTGACCACTATTCCGCTTTCTACGCCGGTGATTCAGAGGCAGGCGCCATGGCGGAAGCGTTCGGCCGCTTCCCGGAATGGAGCGAGACCATGTTGCGAGCTAGCCCGGCCTTACCGGGAAGCAGGCGGGCTATCGCGACATTTTCACTGCCCAATGACGTCTCACTTTGTGATCTGGACGACCCCGCACAATTAACCGTCCTCTCCATGCGCCCCTCCCAAGTGGTGAGCCGCGATTACGCAACCACACAGGCTTGGGCGCTCGCCATCTTCCGCCAAAACCGCTGGCAAGGGGTGAAATGGTGGTCTTACTATGACCCGCGCTGGTTTAGCCTGGCGCTCTGGGCCCATGCGGATTTGTCTCCTAGCGATATCCGCGTAATCGCACTCAACGACCACGCATTGGTCCAGGCGGCAGACATCCTGACGCGCCGGATCGTGACGTACGTCCCGCGCAAATCACGGGTCGTATAAGCGGGTCGTATAATCGAAATCGTGGAGCCACCCGTATGCCCCGTGTGTCATGGAACGGGCTGGATCATTTCCGAACAGAATGAAGTGTCCGGTGCCGCCCGGTGCGATTGCGTAGTTCTGGAACGCGCTGCCACTTTAGAAGAACGTTCGCAGATTCCACCGCTTTACGCAAAAGCTTCGATCGATAATTTTGTCCTGCCGCGTGACAACCCCATGGCCTCGCGTGAACTGGCGGACGTACTCATGATGGTGCGCGCCTTCCAACGCACCTATCCCGATCCCAAAAAGCCCGGCCTGCTCCTCATGGGCGACCCCGGCACCGGCAAAACTCATCTGGCTGTTGCGGCATTGCGCTCTCTTATGGCGAAAGGGCACGAAGGCCTCTTCTTCGATTACCAGACTCTGCTGGATCGCATCCGTTCCGGCTATTCGAAAGAATCAGGCATCAGCGATAAAGAGGCTTACCGCGTCGCTCTCGATGCCGAGATCCTTCTTCTGGACGATCTGGGAGCGCACCGCGTCACCGATTGGGTGGAGGATACCGTTACCGCCATCGTGACTCACCGCTGCAATCACCGCAAAACCCTGATCGCCACCACTAACCTGACGGATGCCGAACGCGCCGCGCCCAACGCCGGAAAAATAGACTATCGTGTTTCGTTAACTGACCGTATCGGCCAGCGGGCCCGCTCGCGTCTATTTGAAATGTGTACCGTGATCCGGATGCCGCTTGTGGAAGATTACCGGCTTCGCAAATCAGCTCATTCGTAATGCGAATTGGGCTGTTGCTTTTTTTCTGTGCGGCAGCGGGCGGTGCCGTCACCATCCAATTTGCTCAATGCGTGGAGCTTCCCTACCCCGCCATGCCGCGCCAGTTGTGGGAACGCGAACTGGTATGGATGAAAAACATCGGCATCGGGTGTGTCGCCCTGCCGGATTCGGCTGACTTAAAAGGCATTCTGGGAATTGTCCGCCAACTAGAAATGCCTGCCTGGATTTTAACGGACGCGCCTTCCGCCGCCCTTCGCGCCTCGCTCGACCCCATGACTGAAGCACACGGCGGGCCTGTGCGCTGGATCGGGCAAACTGCCGCACCACAGCCTGTTATTCGGATTTCCGCCATCGATCTGCAAGGGCTTTCCCTCTCACGTGCTGCTTTTGAAAAACAGACCGGAACCATTTTGTGGGTTGACGTGGAATCCACCTATTCCGCGAGTCTGCGCCGGGGTGCCATTTCCTTTGCAGGCGAAGAGCATCCCACTCTCGCCGCACTTCGCCGCAGCGTGCAACTGCTACGCCAATGGGAGCCACTCGCAGGTACGTTCACAAACGAACAGCCCGTACACTTGGCAGCAGCGAAAATGCCCGACGCAGTCTCGGCCCGGCAATTCATCACGCCCGATCCCGTGGCCGCATCTGTGATCAGCCTGAACAACCGTGGGGCAACGGATTTTCGGGGCGAACTCCGAGTGTTTTATCCGCCCGCCAAACAATCCATCAAACTGCCTGAGATCACAATCCCCGCGCGCGATTCGCTCTGGCTGCCCGTTAATGTTCCGCTCGCGAAAGCGCAATCTTGCGCGGCGTGCGGATCGTTCGGGAATGGCGAAACCATCGTCTACGCAACAGCCGAACTCACCAAGCTAGAATATGAAAACGGCCTTCTGGCCATGGAATTTTCCGCGCCGTCTGCTAGTGAAATCGTGCTGCATCTAGCAAGCGAACCGGCGGGACCATACCTGGCAGCAGGCAAGCCGCGCGCCTTCGATTGGGACGCAAGTGCCGCGCGGGTCCGTCTGCCGATTCCTGCCGGCACCGGCCCCACGCATCGGGTACGCGTCGGTTTAGTACTCACCGCTCCGGAAACATCGGCTTTTTTCAGTGACCGCAAGGTGCTCACAATCGGGCAACGAAATACCCTTCTGGCTACCTTCTCATCCGAAGAGGCGGCGAAGCGTTCGCGCCTGATTGCGCCGGCTTGGTTAAAAGCGGAAGCTCTGAACAAATCTCCGAACCAGGTGGAATACAGTTTTACCGTTCCACCCATGGCCCTTCATGGAAGCCATGTCGAGTTAGCGCTCGAAACCGGCGGTGCTCAAGTCAGTCACACCCGCCTGCAGCTCTTGCGCCCCGCTACGCTGCGAATCCGCGAAGCCGTAAACCGGCATCTGGGTAACGGTTTTGATCTGGCACTCGATCCTCCCCTCGTCCCCGTCGATCAAAAAGCTGGCCGCGACCTGAGTATCACAGTGCGGAACAACGCCCCCGAAATCCGCACTTTCGTTCTGAACGTCGCAGGCGATTCGCTGGAGTTCACACAGCCCAGAACGGAAGTGGTAGTTGCAGCTTCCAGCGAGCGCGATATCACACTGCGCGTGTTCGCCGACCGGGCAGCGCCTGGATTGCATAGCGCCATTCTGAGACTCACCGGTGGTGCTGTTACCGATACAGAGATCCGTTTGTTGGTGATCCCGCGCGGCGAAACGGTTCGTTACGCAGATGGCTCGAATACCGTACTAGAATCACAGCACGCCCGCGCCGTCTTCACAGCCGATCACTGGAGTGAGTTCATCTGGAAAGACTCTGAACGCAACCTGCTTCCGGAAGGGGGCTTGCCTCTCAATACAACTCGCATCGTTACTTTGAACGGCTCCGACTTGACGACTGAGGGCGGTAAGCTAAACCTCAAGCCAGGCAAGCAAGGCGATGTCAACTTAGTTGTGACTGCGCCGGAAGCGGGCAAAACCGTCTACAGCCTATCGCGCTGACTTACACTGAGCGGAGATGATATTCAAGTTCGTTGCGTTAACGGTGTTTCTCATAGCATCGGCAATCTGTCAGGTAAGGCCCTACGTTGCGGCGCATCGCGAAGAAATCCTCAAGTGCTTTGAGGAGCTGGTAGCCATTCCGAATGTCGCGGCAGACCCCGCGGGCTTAAATCGCAACGCCGAATACATCGTTGCGGCTTTACAGAAGCGCGGAGTGAAAACTCAGTTGCTCGAAATTTCCGGTGCTCCGAAAGTGGTGTTCGGCGAACTCGCAGTTCCCGGCGCTACGCACTCCATTACGTTTTATGCCCACTATGATGGCCAGCCTGTTGAGCCCGCAAAATGGAAGACGGCTCCCTTCACGCCCACTCTGGTCGGGGACCGCCTTTACGGTCGTTCCACATCTGACGACAAAGCGCCCATCCAGGCGATACTCTCAGCCCTAGATGCGGGGGCCAAGCCCGCAGTCAACGTACGCTTTTTCTTCGAAGGAGAAGAAGAGGCCGGATCGCCGCACCTGCAAGCCATCCTCGAAAAGTATAAGCCGCAATTCACAACGGATCTCTGGTTAATTTGCGATGGCCCGGTG
>JAABUK010004600.1_pt1 | contig 22223 bp, 18 predicted proteins | sample 5559141 | NCBI WGS metagenome assembly JAABUK01 (sample SAMN10711869, study PRJNA513367) | rock metagenome | isolation source: Antarctica rocks | place: Antarctica: Victoria Land, Pudding Butte nord | collected 2016-01-03
GTCGGGGGTTGGTGTTGTGAGTACCGCTTGGAAGGAGGGAGGGGTGACGGGGAGGTGTTGTGGTGTATTAGAAAATGGTAATGTCGAGGGCGGTCGTTGGTGGATATTTATGCAACGTCGGCGTTTTCGACTGGGAAGATTAAAAACTAACATCTGGATCTAATGTGTAAGATCAGCCGTTATATCGCGCACTTGGCATGATGATGTTTCTCAAGACAAGACATGCCAACCGATCATTTACTCGCAGAACCAGCTAAATTATCGCGTGAGAATGATTTAGCCTGATAGAGCCAGCAGCGCCGTTAGGGGTATCATTTCATATGAATGGCCCTAACCCCATAGCGCTCGTAATTGTGCTTTGACTGGTGCCTATTGCATGCGTGTTGGCCTGCAAGAAATGCTGTAATTGGTATGCACTTTCCATCATGGTGAGTGTGTAGACTTGCTGGATGGGTCGTGGATCTTGTGATTGCTTAGATTGCAAGGCGTAGTCCTCTACCTAAAATTGCCATGCCTGATACTTGTGGAATTCTCTTTGCAAAGTAGGTCTCATTCTGATAATCGCATTTGTGGAGGAAGGTCCGTACGGGACTGTTGTTGAATGTTTGTCTTTCTCGGGACGGCAGGTGCTGGCATTGATCTTTTGGGCCAAGTAATGTCGTTGTGACCGCCCGTACGAAGTAACATTGGTGGCCTATAATAAAGCTGTACTTCATAACAGTACGAAGTCAACGTTTTCACCAAAGTGTTCCTGCCAATCCAAGAAAAGATCCTGCGGCCATGTCGGAGCGAGAATGATCGTGTTTGACCAATATGGCAGACCAGTAGAAGATCCCAAATCTCTCGTATATTGCGAACAGATGAGAATTGATTTTGTAGAACACAAGACCACGAATTGTTTCCAATATCTGCTGTTGTATTCAGGAAATAGAATAGATGCCATTGGATATTGCAATATAGCAGACGAAGCAATGTCGCCGCAAAGTCTTACCTGAACCGAATAGAAAGAGCGGCTTCTCTATCTTTGGATGTTCCTGTTTCATATGTCAGCATACGCACCTCTATAGACAATCCAAGCAAAGCGATGAGCTGCAGGGTCTTGCCCGAACGATGAATTCCTTCCCTATGTTCTGTTGTTGTGCGTCAAGTCTGGGCAAATGTCAGCGTCTTCCATCCCAAGTATACTTCTAGTCATGTCGCTTCCACAATGGGAGACAAATGCATTATCCAATTCGCCGCGAGTACAAATTTCTCTGCTTGTTTGTTTTCTCTTTCTCTCTTCCATCCCCTTCCTCCATCACACTTCTATCTTCAAGCATTATCCTCAGTGTCGACATCACCATCATCATCAGCACTGCTCGTCTTCGGTCATGTCTCGTCTGTTCCTAACAATCATACCCATCCCTGTCATTACCATCAGCACCGCTCTTCAGCCAGGCAATGTCTCCAATGTTCATCCCCATCCTTAGCATGACTACGAGCAGTGCTCTTCAGCCAGACACTGTCTCCATTCACCTCCATCCTTAGCATTACGATCAGCACTACTCCTCAGCCAGACATTATTGCCTTGCATCATCGTTGCAGTCTGAACCATTGACCATCACAAGCTACCGACTCAGAAATTTTCTTTGCAGCATCAGCTCTCCTAACGATGGTCCGATTCGTCCAGGCTGACGCCTGAAACAAAACATACATCGGATGGGGTGGCGTCCAGCATCATCATTGTCGGTCCCTTAGAAAGGGAAGGAAGCTTCTGCTCAAAGTGCGTATGTAGAGTAATCTACGAGCACATTTCTCAACTCAAGTCGAACTTCGTTTCGGCGAGGATCGGGTTATCCCCCTTCCGTCTCGACAGCATATGCCGATGGTTATCAATTTCGGATTATTGGAGAGCCCTCGGGCAATGATCTAGCAACAAATAAATCATACGACTTTTACTGCATGAGGCGATGATTGCACTCGCAGAGATTTTTCCTTCTAGCTTCGCGCTGTGGGACTGCGGTGGGCTGACCACCGCAGTGTATTTGACTCAGATTCGACGACGACCATCACCCGAGCCTCGAGAAGCACGATGGATGCAGCACCCGAGCAAGGGACTGTGTCGCCAATGGTCATCATCGTCGGAACATGAACCCCATTTCATGAGGCGTCCCCTGTGAGTCCAGTTGCCTTTTCCATCTGCTTCACGGTATTGAAGCACGATAGACTGACCCTTGTTATGTCTCATTGACTTAGATTTGACATGTTCGCCGAACCACTCGGGACTTGAGATGCAAAATGAATGAATTGGCCGACGCATAGAATACTATCACCATTAGCCATCGTCATCAAGCAACACTCGTCCAAGAATTACACCTCTGCATGGACTTCTTCTCCTTCGGACTCAGAAGTAGAAGATGCACTCCAAGGCACATGAAAAGAACATGTCATGGCGTGGTTGTTAGGTCCCGATGTCATGCCACCTTCCTCTTCTGTCATGATCATCCTAGACGTCGTGATGCTGCACACTCTTCATTCCCTCTTTGCATTGTTTACCAACGTTTCATGGACTCAGAGCTGATCATGCGACCAAAGACACTGACGCACATGTATGAATACACGACGACAGGTCGATGGATACTGACAGGTATGTTTCCACTTGCTTTTCATCATCGTCCTTTGCGTGATTGGATACGCCCTGTACACATGTTGTGCCAGATGATGACAAACTGAGCGGACCTTCTGACCCCATTTGCTGGTCTCTTCGGAGACCCTTGGGAGATTGAGGATAAAACGGAATAGGAAGATCTGATGGCAATGGGAAGAGAAAGTTGGGCACTATATGGCGAACACATTTGTGGGCCTCGGCTAATCATTCATTATTCCGTTAAGTCGACCCACTTTTAGATTGCCACCTTGTGGTCCCGCAATATCATAGACAAGCATTCATTCTGAAGCCAAGGGTTCAAAAGACGGCCCAGCAAGATAATGGGGAAAGCATCAAAGACAAGAAATTACTAAGGGTGACAGCGATAGTAGAGGTGATGAATAGGGACTCGAATTACAATGGGAGATTGGACACATTTTGAAGAATTCTACCTCCTTGTAAGCTTCGCTAGCTTTTGCACATCCAGAACATGCACCCGAACAGCAGATTGCCGAGCCTGGACTCGAAAAAGGTGCGAAATGACTCTGTCCGCTGCTGTATGAATTGACACTAATCTGTGATCGCCAGACAACGGAATTCAAGCCAGAATCTAGAACACACTTGAGCAGAGACGGATGACAGATGCTTGATGGTACGGGCAATTGCGGAGAGCGAGCCTGAGGAGAGTGCGGATGGAAAACAACATCTCGCACCGACAGTAGGATAGATGGAGAACGGCCAGACAGCGGTGGCTTGGACAATATACTGCATATTTCCATAGCATCGAGTTAATTGACCCAATTCCATCTTGATTTCGAGAAGTCCTCGACAGATCGCTCCGAATTGTTTCTCTGCAACGAATGTGACGTGCGGAGGTGGCTTTAGACCCCTTATCGTGCTCTTGCCGATGTATCTCCTTGACTTTGAAGAACACTGCTGAGGCTTCGGAATGCGAGCTTACTGGACGACGACTGCTACAAATCTCAAATCTGACAAAGATCACGGAAGGGACTCCTGTCACAGACTTTGCCGTACTTCCCAAGCTTTGACTGTGGCTTCGATGGCTTGCCAAGCCGGCCAAGCCAGCCGGGAAACTCAACGATTTAGTCCTTGGATTCCCAAACTACCATGTAGAGTACGGCAGAAGATCTCTTTGGCTATTCGCTGATCGAGGACAGAGTCGTAGCTTGCTCTTTCTCATTCTCAGGCCACCACTTAAACTTTGTGAAGTGACCCATAGAGTAGCCTAATTAAGCTCAAGACTCTAGGTGGCAAACCTCGACTGGTCCGTCAGATTGTACAAACATGGGTGCGTTAATCTCCTCCTCATTTTCATCCCTCACCAACCATTCGCGATAATGAGAATGCCGTCTTTATCCGCCGGACATGGCTTGAACGTCATACTAGAGGAAACTAGCGAAGTTGGAAAGAAGTGCCTCGCAATCACCGGAATAGACGTGAAAAGTATGATAGTCAATGAATTCAAACGAAGCAATGAGAAATTTACTTTCAAACTTACCTAAAGCAACGAGACTGTTCGCACGGCACCCTGCGTCGTCGCCTATGATCAGTTGCGTCAAAGGAGCCCGAAAGAGTAGGCAAGTTTCCGTGATCAGTCTTCGAGTCCACAGAGCACGCTTTGACCGAGTCTTTCTCCTCCTGGGTGACCATGTCTAGGTAATGACTCGGAATGTAGAAACCCGCGATCTGATAGCCAAGAAAATTGCCTTACTTTCATGATTTACTACAGCATTACGTACGTGAGGCTCGTCCTCGATGCGGTGTCCTCGATGCGTTGACGATGTTTGCTCAGTCCCGGAGGAAACGACGTACAGCGATAGCTACCGAGCAATGCCGAAAAGCAAGCAGCAGCTTGTTACCCGCTCGTCAGGTTGCTGAAGTCCGAACCATGAAGCATAAAGGGGTCCAGGAGGAGCAATCTCAAATACATCGTTTTGCGCCGTGGGGTTGGTAGACGCGAGAAAGGCTGCAGCGTGTTGTCTTGACCGAAAAGTCGGAACACGTCAGGCTTGCATATGTCTCCCAGGGAATAATTAACTTTCAGAGGGAGCGGTGAGGATTGTCGGAGCGGTAGCCTGGGATTCAAGAATGGCAGGGTAGCAAACAGAATATGCAGGTAACATGCAAGTAGCCGCACAATACGTCTTGACACCTTTCTTTGATCAAAAACGTGGGTTCGTACATGGACTAGGGCCTGAAACATCCGCCAGATGCTGTCACTATGGGGAAGTAGTTCATGTAGTCGCCGCCGGGGTCTGGTGCTTCGACCTGTCAGGTTGCGGAAGGATAGGGAGTTGAGACGATAATCGCGCAAAAGGTGCAGAACACAATACTCAAACAGAGCATCCATTCTGAACAGTGCCTTGCCGAGGAGTCGAGCCAACCCCGGTCAACAACGAACAGGAAAGACCCTGGTTGCTGCTGGGATACGAGACATGCAAAAGACCGAGTGGTGTTCTGACCTCCTCGATAAGCCGGCCGGCTGACCGCCGCGACTTTGTTCGTTGACAGATAAAAGGCGTGCATCATACTAGCCTTCACGTTGTCGGAATTGGTCGGTTCTCTTCGTGATGAGTATTGACGCCTCATACGGCAGCACAAAGGACTTGGACTCGAGGTGACATTCTGGCCGTTTCGAATAGTATGCTCCAATCCGACGCCATCCCGGAATAGGTACTTAGCAGCAGCGGTCATTTTTGCGTTGTTGTCACCTCAGGTTTGGTAGTGCTATTTCGCTAATGCTTTCTCTTCAAGTTTTCCTTTCGGCAGAACCATTGTGGTGGAAACCTTGGAGATGACCAATTTGCTGTGACTGCCTACTTGCGTTGTCTTCGAAGATAGGTAGTTTGATGTTGATATACTTCATGCAAAAAGCGGGTATTATTTGTGTTTGCGACCCGTGGGATTGCACGAGCGTTCTTTCAAGGTTAATCCTTGGTCAAGAAGCTATGGTGTACTTATAGCCAGTGTCTTCGTACCAGCTGGCAGGAATCCCAGAGATTCGTCCTCTTTCTGCTGAACTTCGGATACCAATACTCCAACGTGAGAGATTCAAGCCTAAGGGTTCCAATTGAATTAGCCATCTTGCTTGCTCGAATTGCACACGTCAAACAGCACTCCATCGACATGACGGAAGTCATTAAGAGCGCTCCGAAATGGCATTTTCTCCATGTCCTGGGATTAGACCCTCAAAATCAGAGTCATCAAGCCAAATATTGGCTGATGAAGGTGAGTAGTCCGTATCTAGTCAGGAGTATAGGACGCTGACGTATGCTAGAGTGAGGCTATTTGGGCTTATAACCAACAATTGGATGGAAACCGTGCAGCCCTTCGACCGGAGTTCGCGAGGGCACCAAGTCCCTTCGCCGCCAGTCAATTCACGGATGCCGCATTCTTGGCCGCCATCCGTACCATCGAAGAGCAGGCGAGTCCACAAACGAGGGTTGTGTATGCTCGTGGAACACTCCCAAATGGCAGCAATTGGGTCATCCGTTGGATCCTGTACCACGTGTGCAGATACCGTGATGGCCGCAACAAGGCGAAGGCTCAGTCAAGGAAATTCCACGATGATGATGATCTCGATAAGGGGGGACCTAGTAAGTGATGGCTACCCAAGCTGTGAATCAGCGAGAGCTTTTGTAACATGCCATAGGTTCGTCCGCTGGTGGTGCTGGTGGAGCCGGTGGTCCTGGCAAATTTTACGACACTGCCAGGAATGAGGTTCGTCTTGCTGGAAAGTCGAGATAAGCTGTAGGACTTACCTCCTTCTGTATCTTGTTCGATCTGGCGGCTGAAGTGTTGCTGAGCATCTTGTGCCCGACGGAAATATGGTTTCCATACTTAGCTTTCTGCATTCGCTGTCTTCCTTGGCTCAAAAGTTTGGGTTGTTATATGATTCCTTGGTGACAATCATCCTTAAGACAAAAATCTCGGCTTCTTTCGGATTTACATGTTGCAAATTCAATGTCAAGGTCGCTGAATGCGAACCGATCTGCCCGGACTCCGCGTATCCATATTCATTGCACTTTTGAATTCGCCACGGCGGGGTATTTGATCGCCCTGCAGACCCAGGAGCGCCATCGCTGTGCTGAGCGAGAGAAGGCCAATACAAGGCCAGGTATGTACAGTCACCGAAGGATTATCTATCTCCAATCGCGGGCACCAGCTACTGGAACGAAACACCTAATCCTCTTCTTCCTTCTCATCCTTGTCTTTCCCCTCTGAATTCTTGTCGCTCCGAACCTTCCTCATGGCCTCTGTGACCTGCTCATCTTTTTCGTCCGCCTTCTCATCCCAGTCCACGTCGTATTCGCTTGCAATCTGTTTGATCTCTTTCCTGTAAGCATTCGCTTCCTCTATCAAGGAGTCCCACTTTTGGACATCGAAGCCTCTTTGCTGGTATAGCTTTGCCTGCTTCCGGGTTATTGTGAGATTGAGCGCCGATCTGTAAGAGACTTCTCGATTATGGTACAAGAACCAGAGATAACCACAGATTAGAGTGGAAAGCCCGACCAGATACTGTATAACGTTAGTCACAATGTTGATAGGCGTTTTGGGAAACATACCGTAACAGGCTCCATCGTATCCCAACCAAGGTCAGTCTCGAACGTGAGTCGGTAGACAGTGTACCAATAGCCGACAAGAGTAACGGCGCCACCTATGGCCCATCGTTGAGCGGTCTTATGGGCAGCCAAGTCACATTCCTTTTTGATGCCAGCTAAGTCAATGATTTGGGTGGCTGTTTTTCGCAGCCTGAGACGGAGATAGTGGGTCCGGTCGTTGAACGAAGGGACTCCAATTCGGATCTCTTCAGGAGCACCTTCAATTTCCACGGCAAATTCCTTACCTCGAGCAGCGTCGCGAATGAAGTCTCCAATTTCTGTAGATGAAGACCACCGAACGAACTTTCTGGGGCCTTCCCCAGCACAAGGCCCCTCGTGACCCATGCCGCTGTAGCTTTCTACGCCTCCTTCGCCTAGACTCGCAGCTTTCTTGGTCGATCTCTTGCCCAGCTTCCCAGTCTTTTCAGACTTGCCATCAAATTTGGTCTCCTCTAGCTCTCCCTCATAGTCTTCGTGCATGTCTTCGGGCGAATCGTCGGTCTTTTTAGCCACAGGGTCCATCTCGTCCTGTTGAGAGTCCTCGGCTCTGAAGTGAACGTCTGGGACTTTACCCTCGCCTTTGTCGTTCATTATGGTCGGTAGCTCAGATTGTATAAGACGCTCGAGATACGACAGCGGCTGGTGTGGATGCACAAGGAGAGCGAGTGGTTCCACATCCTTCCTATCTGAGTTCTTGTCCAGTGTTGTAAGAGGTATGATCAACTTGAGGAGTCGTGAGGGTGTCGTAAGGAGCTTTCCTGAGTAGTCAAGTCAACTCGGAAGGCCAGAGTAGACAAGGCTTTATCTGACCCTTAGTCATGGCCCCAGCAGACCGCGGCCTCCCAACCGGCGGCACATCCGAACCTTGTCGATGCCATGGTGCCTTGGTTTGCTTGTCTTTCTCCTGGGCGGTCACACTTCCTTGGGTCGACTTCCTCCGGACTTGCCATTTCAGTTGAGGAACGCCCTTGGGCCTTGGATCGAGGCAGCTCGTATGATTCGCCGTCCGGTGAGCCTGTGTAGAGTTCGTAGGTCCGTGCAGCGAAGATCTCAGGGGAGCTAGCCCATGGGTATGTTTCCGGAGAGCTGGGCTCCTTGGTGTCAGCAGTGGCTGTAGACAAGGTAGTGTCCGCTGCATTGAGGCGGACAGCCGAGTGTAACAAAGATAGTTGAAGCTGATCTACAAGACATATCCTGTAAACATAAACAGGTCCGCGTAAAAGGTGTGACGCGAGTGGTACGAGGCTGTAAGCTAGAGAAACTTGACTGCTGTTGGTGCCAAGGCGCTAATTGGATCGACCCTTTTCAGGGGAAAGATGCACCGGGACTTCATGGGTGAGCCCAATTTATAATGCATGATATTCACGGAGGATTTTGAGGACTGTCAATATATTCGTATGAATGGATATTAATTTGTCGTGCTTTCATAAGCTCATTATCATGCCAATTAACCTCTAAAGCCGTCATCAGAGACCATCGCTATGCCGAAACTAAACGAGCGCTGATGCAAGGCTGCATAGACACGAAAAGCGACCTCGCCAGATGGATGGTGCACAACGCTCAGAATGATGGTGATGGTATCCTCCCGAACATAAGGATCAAGATGCAACGCTTCCGCCCTATGGACTATTTCGTCAGAGTTCTCGCTCACTTTTGCTGCCCCCAATGAATGATTCTAGGTCGTGTCCGTCATGAAGTCGTGATCCCTCTTCGTAACAACCGTCGTGGATGATTGGTGATCATCGTGGTAGTTCCTGATAAGAAAAATATCCCCAGTTTCGTTCCCAAGGGACGAGCCGTGTGTTGAGCTCAGTACCGTCTTCCACTTCGATGCCCGGAGCTCCTGCTGCCATTACTGCCACTGCTTGCACCACTGAGCCTGTGGCTATGGCTGTCCTTTGAAGAGCGGCTGCTCTGATAGCTGCTCGGGCTACTTCCGCCGCTCCTGCTCCCGCTAGACCCAGAATCGTCCGTGTATACACTTCTCCTCTCCGAGCCAATGGCGATCGGGATGCCTTGAACAACATCGGCACCCCCTCGCCCCTTGTGGCGAGAAGGATACATGCCATCACTTTTGGAGAAGTTTTGGCAGATGAGGTAAGCTCGCATGGCGGCATTCTCCCGTGCTAGCCGGTCGCTTTCGAACGCGGTGTCGGTCTGGTATTCTCGATTATTGACACGTGCCACGCAGACGAAGCCAGTCCGAGTACGAAATGAGGCATAGAGGGGTTCTGGCCACTGGCGCCGGTGGCACAGATCTGATAGAAAGATGTCAGTACAAGCATATTGACTGTAAACTAGTCTCTGGTCACTAGTGTATTGGTGCCACAGATTCAGAGCCTGAGAAAGGGAAACCCTGCAATTTCTTCGTTCTTCGTAGTACGTAGAATGGAATCCACCGTTGCCACTCGCAACACATGATCTCTTCAATTGATGTCTTCCGAAATCGTAGGTTCACCACGAATGTAGGCATAGATCAGCCAATAGGCTGGGCAGAAAGCCAAGAGAAAGCACAAGATCACGGAAAACAAGACCAAATCGAGGGACTGACTGGACAAATACTCCTGGTAATACATCTTGGTGGAGGGATGCAGATCCGAATCCAAATCCAGAGGATGCACCTATCAACAAGCTAGGAACCACTATCCTGGCGTATGCTGCTGGCGGCCGTTGCAAAGCACTGGTGCCCAACGTGGCCCTATGTAACAATCCTGGAGAGATGAATGGCGTGCAACAGCCGGTTATGACTACTTCTTTGGTCGGCTAGGAACGCTTGCTTGCAGATTCAGGCACAATGAAGTTCTAGCGAAGTAAGATGCAACTCGGAGATTATGAGGTGTGGGGGAAATCTGGATCTGGGGATTGGAAGCCCATAGGAGATTTATATCACTGCCAGATCCGTCCATATAGGAAACGATAAAGAAGTGGAGACAAAAACCCCTTGGCGACCGTAGGTAGGCGTGGTTTTTCTGCAGCATGTTCCATGTCTGCGGCTCACTGACTAATTTCACGCGACGATGCGCTGGCGCACGCTTTGCCAGAGAGAAGAGTTTAGGGGCCGGTTGAAGTGGCATTGACCTATCAAAGTTTTCGCTTCCATCGGTCCAGGCAAGGAGCTTTAATGATTGACGTGCAGATGGCAGGTGCCGCAGATGTTGTTTGGCCGTCTCCACACTAGAAATGCGCGTCAGTGGGGAAGAAAACGTCTGATGCGATGATGGACAATCTTTGTGGGCACATCCTCGGAGAGATAGGTACCAGACCCCGCAAGTTCTGGTCCGTGTATACACGGGGCATGACGACGTCTGCAGAAAATCGCCGTTTTGACCCTCGTCCTCGCTAATGCGCACGGCTTACCTCCGTGGAGCCAGGCATTTCGCATTGTCGAAGTCGAGCTTTGCTGTCTGGATTACGAGCGGAACGGGCAGCGACCCCACAATGAGCCAGCACAATGTTCAGGGTACATGGCCAACACATACCTCTCGTGGGAATGGAATACGTACCAAGACACCGAAAAGAGGGTAAAGTCAATAGGCTAACCGTCGGCGGCGCTCGTTGCGCTTAATTAGCACTGGAGCTAAGGTGCTTGGGATATCCCAGGGCGGCGGGCACTCTCTGCCGTTGTGCTATCAATGGCCTGCTTCTCGAAGGATAACTTAAGCTACTGGAGATGCAAATCGCGCTCTGACAGTACATGGGATTGGCAGGCCAAAGAATTCGGGCGTGATTTCGTTTCGACGGTCTCTGCATGCTTGATGAGTTGGCAAGGCGCTTGTTGGTGCAGACATGCATGCGTGCAGTCCAAGAACGGCTACTGGCCTCGGACAAACCAGAAGTGTAAATTGTAGCCTGTTGCTTCTGCTTCTGATCACCGTGAGAACTAAAGGAATCAGATTGCCAGCCTACTCTCCTGATTGATGTTCCGTTCCAATCAGAAGGGAGGCGTGATCTGGACAGTTTGGGGTCGTACTCCGATGCGATGCTAATGTGTACCGTCGTCATACTATCAAGGACTGCCTTCTTCTTACTCCGCAGAGATCTTCAGTTGCAGGGAACAACGGCGCTTGGATATCTGTCTTACTGGGGAGTGCCGGCGTACCCGTTTGACCCAGTGCTTCTAGCTGAATGTACAGAAGATAAGATGCGGAGTGTTTATCGAGTCCCAAATTAGGCTGAATTATAGCTTCTTGGCAATTACCAACGTAACCCTAAGCCCTAAAGGCCTAGGTACTAAGGTGGAACTTCAGATTGGGTTGCTCTGCCTACCTGATACTTCTTTGTTTACAGTAGTGGTAGTAGGTGGTTTAATAGAGACTGGTTACTGAAACGATCTAATCTTTGTTGTTGTTGTTATCGTTGTTGGTTGGTAGAGTTTAGATATGGCTTTACTATGATTGGTCATAGGTTAAGCTTACCATGTATCCGGCTTAGCGGCAAACGTTTCGAATGAATGTTCGAAGTAAATAACTGAAAAATTCAAAGCTATGATTTAACCAACGCAAAACGCATGCAGCTAAGGTGTCACCCGCTATTTGCCAGCGGGATGATCTGGCGGCTTGTTTTGTCTGAGGGACAAGAACATCCTTAAAGTATAGAGCATCATTGATACCGTTTACCCCATGCATTCGAGCTTCTCGCAACTTGGGCGATCAAGGCGACTCTAAGTACCGATGGACGTGAGTTTAGAGTAGGGACAAGGATGTGGCGATGAGGAATTGTCGGCTTTGCCCGATTGGGTGATGCGATCAGGCTATCATCATTCCACAACCGGTGAGTAGCATGCCCATCCGTACTCCACTATGTACATTGAAGACTACTTACCAAAGCCCCTCTTCACAAACCAGTCTGCTTGAACAAATCGTGGCATCGCACTGCGGCAGCCCAGGGAATTACATAAATTGGATGCACCGCCGCTAGCTTGTCTCTTGCATCAATGGCTTTCGCTGGCTCACACCCATCTACGTGCATGGCATTTGCATTGTATGTCCAATGCATAGCGAAGTTGAGTCTGTTGTCATCTGCTGTGTCACCAGTGACCGAGTAGTCGTTGTAGTATTGGGTAGAACTGAGGCCGGCTAACACATAACATGAGTGGTATCCATCCGGATATCTGGTTTGTCAGTAGTCCGCGCTTTCATATCGGATTTCAACATACAAGTATGGCTTGTCTCTGAGACCACCCTCTTTAGCCTGGCAGCATGATAGGATGTATCTTATCAGTCCTTCTTCACTGTAGAGGTTGCCAACATGTGGCTTGTCGGGTAATTGGCTTGACTGAGGCCTGTTGAGGGCGGCTTGTAATAGTGGCCAGCACCCTCCTACCCAGTGACTGTAGCAACCGTCGACAAGCTTGTTGGTGCGTCCTGAAAATCCGCCTTCTGGCGCATACTGTCGCGCAGAGAGCCAGGACATCAGAAGCGGCAAATCAAGGTATCTCAAATTTATCAGCAAACGTAGCTATACTGAGGAAGGAGAAGTCCGCTTACTTTGGGAGCATCTCATGGGGAGGTCCGAGAATGCATAGGCAAGCAAGCGCACAGAAGACGTACGCACCATGAGCCTCGTTCTGTGGTTTGTCAGAGATGCCGCCTTCGAATGTCTGACCTGATATCACAGATGAGCTAATCCGACTGCGACATTGACATGTTACGCTTACATCGAGATAAGTATTCTGGTAGGCCATGTACGAAGGAGGTGAATTCGTGGGCTCGATTTAGAGCAGCATTGTGGAGGGTGAGAGGTATATTTAGGAGTGCTATTATGGTCATCGCGCAATATGCACCTCTATCATGGCTCATGTTCAGCTACGGCCAATGAAGAAGTATGTGTAGCTCATACCGGACATCTTCTTCCCCACCAATGCACACTCTGAACCCCCCGTCTTTCTGCTTCAACTGGCTGAGCCATCTCCACCTTCGTAGTAGCCAGTTTCAGCTTCCATTTGGAAGCTGTTGTTGGACTTGCTGTAAGGGATTGAACTCACATCGCTCTTCGATCGATTAACCCCAGACTCTCGCTTCCTCCAACCATTGCGAGGCTCAGGACAACGGCATAAGATGGTGCAAGATGCGAGAGCTGACCATGGCCGCCACCAAAACCTCCGTCCGTGTTCTGATTGGGTGCAAACGTTCTCACGACTCTGCGATTGGATTTAGCTGATGGTCAGGATGTCTTCGAGAAGCAGTGGATAATGATGGCCTGATTACTTTTCCAGGTAGACTTCCACATTCTCTCCCAGTAAACTCAGGCCACATAAAGACCAATACACAACCCATGGACGAGAAGCATCGTATGCCATGAACTTTGCGTCGTGAAGGGCCGTTTGGAGAAAGGCGACGTGTTTTTCACGCACAATTTTGGGAACGCTTTGGTAGTTGAAGCGAGGAGGATTCTTGTTTGTCCCACTTAGGTAGGGTAAGCATTGCTCGATTGTGGCATGCCGCTTGCGAGTGGTGTCTGTGATCAAAGCATCTATGATGGGTGGAGGTGACGTGAAAAGGCTGGGTACTGGGCGGAAGGGTTGTTGCTCGCCCACTCTGGCATCTTCTAGACTGCCTGGAGTCCGCTCAGGGCTCATATCATCTACATCTTCCTCCTCATAAGGCCTTCTGCTGTCCATCGAACCTAGTTTATCCACATCTCTGGTTTCTGCACGCAGCTGTAGCAACGAATTCGTATTACTGTTGTTAGATCGAAAGACTGCCTTTGTTACTTTTGGCTTTGCTCTCATCACAACTGGCAAATGTTCACTGGAATGAGATCTTGTTTGAGATCTTTGTTGGCGAAACGGTCGTCATGTTATCAATATCGGCAACGAAGAGAACAGATTCCGGAGTATTTCGTGACATCGAGGTACCGAAAGCCTTGGAATTCGTACTCTATGTTGTAGGGATTGCTGTGCGACTCGTGGGCCGCCAAGCATTCTTATCTGATCCACATTACTAAGCAGGGTAGATCAATCAAACGTCGCTATTCCGACTCCCCAGTGCCAAACCCTCAAGCAACCTTTGATTATCTGGAGAGAAGGTTGATCTGAAGGGTCGCAACGATTCACGATAAGTCCTGTCTATTGGCTGAAGGCTATGGCAGCGTAACAAGGACCTCTCCTGCTTTCGATTGCCGGATGTCAGCATTCATCTCCAGATTATTGTCAGCCCAGCTGTCGCTTGGCTCTCGATCCAGTCTTTTTCGTCGAAGCTGGCTACACTGCGATACACCCCGTTCAGGCGCCCACGTTCTGCACCACTTGCTTCGGCTTTTCAGAGTCAAAAGCAAGGGCTCAGCCTGTCTCTCGGAGAACTCGTGGCAGTGGTGTGTCCGGCATGTTGGAACGTGGTATGCGACACGTTCCCTCGCATGTCTCTTCCGCAAGACGAACCATACCTTGGCTTTTCACCATCGGTCAAGACCCACTACTTGAGTAGGAGAACCTGCTCTCGAAGACCAAGTCGAGTCCTCGCCTGGGGTTTAAGCTCATCGTTCCATCCTTCAGCTCTACCGTGTACTACTTATATACAAAGGAGTCCGTCGAACAAGCTGCATCTTCAGCTCGGCACGGCTGCCGCCACGAGCAAACACGCGGACGATCATCATCGCCAGATCTCTTATGTAAGCAAGTCGAGAGCGCCAATCATCGAGGTTCTTCGAGGCGCTTCAGGGATCACCGCTTTACCCCACCTTTCGGCCTAACAGTTTTGGGGGTCTCCGGTCTCTGCTCTCTGACCATCTTCACCGCTCCTTCTCGAGCGACTTGATTCAGGATTCTCTACACCCGCAATCTCATCCTTCCCTTCTCCACTCGCAACCCCAACCTCGCGCTACTGTGCTAAGCAGTAGACAATGGCGAGGAGCTGACACCGCTATCTGATTACCATGTCTTCCTCAAATCCGCCGTCGCGATACTCCGATTGATCACACCTTCCCCTCCTTCTGTCAGCCCATCATGGCCGACATGGATTTGCCTGCTGACCTCGCCGCCTTCGACTACGACCTACGAGGCATGCAATATCCACCGTATACCTCGAGGGTAAGCTGGCCGATTCCAATTCCTACGGAACAGCATGCCTCGCGGACCGCTCCGCATCAGCGCAACGCCAACACCATGAAGCGGTCAACGACTCCACTCCAGAGTCAAGCATACCAGCATTCGATAAATCATTTTCCACAGCATCATCCTCATCAAGCACATGGATACATGCCCGACTGGCAAATCCCCCAACAGCAGGCTGCTCACTTCGGTTATCCGCTCGACGGGTCATTCGGCCGTGACGCTGGCTACTCTCAACAATTCACAGAGTCATACGCAATGCCATACCAGACGTCACCCGCAGACTACGTATCAGGTCAGTATGACTCGAGCTTGCCTCTCGACGCATCATACCTGCCCTTGACAAATCAATTGGACAGTAGCATACCGTTCAACTATCAGGACTTTTCCAATGACCTTTTTGTCGCCAACGGGCTGCCCCACATGAGCCTACCGCTCCAGAACCTACCCAACTCTCCCACAGATACCGCTCTAGAAGTTCGGTCTCTGTCGAGTAGCGACAATGGTTGGACATCCGTCGATTATCAGCACCCATCACTCGACGGATCTTATCAAGATCTTCAGATGGGGGCTATCTTCAATCCGGAGGAAACGCTTCACGGACGTACATTCTCCGACTCCTCTTATTCCGATGTCGAGAGACAATCTCGTCATTCATGGGGTAGTAGTTATATCCCGCAGCACGCCATCGGTTCACCGGGCAGTGATCCTGGTGACAGTTCAGGTTTGGAATTTCACTCTCCATACTTGAGTAATCATTCAACCTCGCCGGTCATCAAGCAGGAAGAGCAGGTTGTTCGGCCTAGTTTCGCGACTTCGTCCATGGCAAAGCCGCTCAGGATAAAAACATCATCCTCTCCACAACAGTCTCCAACCTCGACAGGCCGAATCTCGCCACCTGGTAGACGGCAGTCAAAGAAAAATCCGAACGGAAAAGCCACAAAACCAACAATACGAAGGCAATCACAAGTCGTCAAGGTCGAAACAGAGAAGAGAGTAGGGAGGCGGAAGGGTCCTCTCCGACCAGAGCAGAGGAAGCAAGCGTCTGAAATAAGAAAGTTGGGAGCTTGTATTCGCTGCAAGTTCCTCAAAAAGACCGTGAGTGCTCTGATCCAGATGTATGGAGTGCGCGCTTATACATTCGTAGTGTGACAAGGGAGAACCTTGTGAAGGCTGCCAACCATCCCACGCCCGCCTTTGGCAAGTACCATGCACAAGGATCGACATCAAAGAGATCGCATACTTTATGAAAGACTGGAAGGCCGATTACGAGCGTCACATCAGTCTTGGGTTTTCGGTGGGCAACATCAAAGGGTTTGCGGAAGCAGAGCGGACACTGTTTATCACCCATGGATATGGTCATATGCTGCCAGTTCAAGCTCGCGAGGTCTATGTGCGCGACGAAAGATGTTTCGGTTTAGATTGGGTGGAGACTCCCTCCCAGAACCATCCTTCGGAGCATTCGGTCAACACTGCCAAGCTCTCCGCTGGCATTGAAGGCATCTCCAGGTCCATTCTACATGAGTATCTTGACCAACATATTGATGGTGGTTTTGAGGAGTTCATTGATGAGTATTTTGATGGTACCCCATTCCTGACTCAAATGCTCAAGACCGCTTACCGCTACTGGCTTTGCGAGAAGACCCCAGTCATCAGGAAATCACTCAAGCTTTTACTTGCCTACAATCTTACCCAGCATGTAACCATGGTCGAGGGTATTCCAGATGAGGAAGGTTTCTTGGGAAGGATCGACGATCCAACTTCTAAATTTTACGGAAAGACCGTGGCTCCAGTCATGATCAATTTCGAGATCAAATGTGCTATGGCAGACATGTGGCGTGAGCTGCAGAAGGATATTCTCGAAGAGCTCTCGCATTTGTACTCGAGCGTCTACACTAAAGATAAACTAAGACACTGGCCAACAATCTTCATGGTTGCCTCAATCTTGCTTGCTGTGTGGGAGGAGATGCAATTCGACTGCCACTATCGGATTCCTGTACGTATCCGCGAGTTTCTGTCTGACACTGCTAATGATGAGCAGGATAAGGAGGTTGTCAGTAAATTCTGTCACGATATGGAGTCCACACCTGTGGGCGTCATCGTTGGTCTCTTCTCCGCAATTTCGCAGAAACTTCCTTCTTTCCAGGAATGGGAAACCAACAAACACCACAATCTATTGGGCTCTAACATGAATGTATGCAACGCCTTGACAGAGGTTCGCAGACATGTAACGCGTCACGGTAAGCTTATCATGACTTTGTCCTATGTCTTTATTCGACACTGACTATATTTCCAGACAAATATTTACGAACACGATGTGAAACGGCCTTTGATCGTGATGACTTTGACTCATTATCCAGCAAGTTTACCTCGAAACTCGTCATTCGAGCATCGGCCTGCTAGGATTCGCACGATAATCTACGATTCACGACAGCGACCATATAATCGATACTTTACGAGTGCAAGCATTGGTTAGACTCATGAATTTGAGCTGCTTTACCGATCTACCTGCGCCTATGCCTGGATATCTTTATTCCTTCCTGTGATATAGGGATATCGAGTCATGACATCCACAGCGATAATACGCTTCACGATGATGGTCTCATGAAAATAAGCACTTTTACGGCCTTTTCTTTTGAGTCGATGGCGTGTGATGGGCATCTGGCCCTCCGCGGGGAATGCCCAATGAGGCAAAATAGATAGTAGAGTCTCCTAGAGTCGAATGTACTTCTAGGTCAATAGTTCACCATCTTGATGAATAATACGCCTTCCGAGAATTTCAAATCTGGTTGAATTCTCACCCCTACGAAGCAAAAGTCAGTGAGTGGTTGCGCTTCGGGTTGCGGACAGCCAGCGCGAAATAACCTCGTCGATTGGTCAACTGCCACAATGAGCACTCAAGTAGGGAACTGACGACGGAAGTGAAGTTGAAGCGCGTGTACTTGGCTTGGAAGCTTCTGGCCACTTCCGGCCTTTGCCTCGTCACTTCTTCCGTTAGCGCCAAGGCTGTGTCATCAATCATCACAGGCAGCCTTCCACTTCTCTTCTTCCTTCTTACATCCAACAAGGTCTCCCACACATAACATCATCCACGCTCCCTTCCAAGCCTTCACACATCTACACAAACTTCAAGTTACATACCAATACATCTATCACAATGCAAATCTTCGTCAAGACTCGTACGTTGACCCCGCTTTCGCTGCTGCTCACCGCCACCTCTGTCCATCTACTGACAAGACGTCCTAGTCACTGGCAAGACTATCACCCTTGAGGTGGAGTCTAGCGACACCATCGACAACGTAAAGGCGAAGATCCAGGATAAGGAAGGCATTCCTCCTGATCAACAGCGTCTTATCTTCGCTGGAAAGCAACTCGAAGATGGTCGTACTCTCTCCGACTACAACATCCAGAAAGAGTCAACCCTTCACCTCGTCCTTCGTCTCCGTGGAGGAATGCAGATCTGTAAATTTCTCTCATTCCCAGTCCCTGTGTCTCACAATGTCTGACATCATAATTAGTCGTCAAAACCCTAACGGGTAAGACCATCACTCTCGAGGTCGAGTCTTCGGACACTATCGACAATGTCAAGGCAAAGATCCAGGACAAGGAGGGAATTCCACCCGATCAACAGCGCTTGATCTTCGCGGGCAAACAGCTCGAAGACGGCCGCACCCTGTCCGACTACAACATCCAAAAAGAATCCACTCTCCACCTCGTCCTCCGTCTTCGTGGCGGTATGCAGATTTTCGTCAAGACCCTGACCGGTAAGACCATAACCCTCGAAGTTGAATCCTCAGACACCATCGACAACGTCAAAGCCAAGATTCAAGACAAGGAGGGAATACCACCAGACCAGCAGCGACTCATCTTCGCGGGCAAGCAGCTTGAGGATGGACGTACCCTCTCAGACTACAACATCCAAAAGGAATCCACACTGCACCTTGTCCTCCGGTTACGAGGTGGAATGCAGATTTTTGTCAAGACCTTGACAGGCAAGACAATCACTTTGGAAGTTGAGTCATCAGACACAATCGATAATGTCAAGGCCAAGATTCAAGATAAGGAAGGCATCCCACCGGACCAGCAGCGATTGATTTTCGCTGGGAAGCAATTGGAGGATGGGCGGACACTATCTGACTACAATATCCAGAAGGAGAGCACTCTGCACCTGGTACTGAGACTGCGTGGGGGTCAATAGGCGCTAGTCAATGGCGTGGTTCCCTCCGTTCGTCATACTCTTTAGCGGGAGCTTCTATGGGTTCATCTTATGAAAGGTCATGTTTATGACGGTTGGGTTGATTGATTGACCGGCAGTATGTAGTCCATTTCAGAAGAATCAAGCATTATCGAGGCTACAAATCTTCATTCCTCAATGACATGTATGCAAACCATGAAACGTAGAATAATGACTGTTGTCATTCTAGATCCATTGTGCGAGATTTAACACGGATGGTGCGTGGCTGTTGGGTCTACGTACGCCGTCTACAACATACCAACCACAACGTGCTAAAAGCCACCATCCACTTCCCGATTATAAATATCCTAAAACACCCTTCACAAACAACTCCAAACATGGTCTGCCGGAAGCCGTGCATCCATGCCTTCATTCTTCTTCCACATCGCCTTCGACCTTGACACAACCCCATCATCGAAAGGCTCGCAGAACCAGCATGAAGGAGGCATCGATGATACAAGAGGCTTTCTCGGAGACCTCAGAGAGTCGAATGCTGATGAAACGTCTCCAAGCAGTGGCCATACTACAATAGCAAGGAGCACAAACACGCCCAAACTACCCCATGACTGGCGGTACAGCAGTGTTTCCGTCCAGAACTTTAACATGGCACCATTACCCCTGGACACAGGCGAAGGAGACGTTTCTGGTCATATCGCGAATGGTATCAGCGCTGGGCCCGCGGGTCTAGCTACGAAAGGTAGATATGAGCCTCTTGATCCACGGCAGGAAGAATTAGGATGGGGGGTAGTTCGGCTATATCGAGATGCTGAAGAGACGCCTGGCCTGTACGATAAACCCGAACCTCACATCAGCTCTAAGCACGGAAGGCACACTTTCAAGAAGGTCCAAGACGTTGACCTTCCATTCCGAGATGAAGATTGTACAACGCTGTGCATACTTGCTGTACCCTCGTACCTTACACCCTCGGATTTTCTCGGCTTCGTTGGAGAGAAGACGAGAGACGAGGTCAGCCACTTCAGGATGATCAGGACAGAGAGAGGGAATAGGTATATGGTGCTCATGAAGTTCCGGAACGGGAAAAAGGCCAGAGAATGGAGGAGGGTGTGGAATGGCAAGCCCTTCGATGGGATGGAGGTGAGCTCTGTTACTTTGGCCGTGGAATCTCGAAGCTAATAGATTCCTCCATAGCCTGAGAATTGCCATGTAGTCTTTGTCAAGTCCATTGAATTTCGCAAGCATGAGCTTCCTGGTCAGGAAGCGTCATTCCCAGACATGACAAATGACCCTTTCACTCCCTCGGCGAACAAAGCAAATCCACCTCCTACCACTTCTTCGGCCCTTCAAGCAGGTCCGCTTCCTTCAAGCTCGCGCTCTTCCAGACCCCACGCACCACCTACACCCGCTCTGATCGAATTGCCGACATGCCCGGTATGTTTAGAGCGTATGGACGAATCTACGGGCCTCCTTACCATCCTTTGTCAACATGTTTTCCATTGCTCTTGCCTTCAGAAGTGGCGGGGATCTGGCTGTCCCGTTTGCCGATACACGCAGGATGATGTTGGCTTGGGCAAGAGAACATATAACAGCACAAGCCATGGGGAACACACAGACCTCAATGAATGTACTATCTGTCGCTCTGATGCGAACCTCTGGATTTGTCTTATCTGTGGTAACGTTGGATGCGGGAGATACGATGCTGCCCACGCTTTCCTACACTACGAGCAGTCGCAGCATTGCTTTGCCATGGACATGACAACACAGCGTATCTGGGACTACGCATCTGACGGCTACGTCCATCGAATCGTTCAAAATATAACGGATGGAAAATTCGTTGAATTGACGCCTGCGTCGACCCCTCGATCCCAAACTCACGACGATGATTTCGATGATTATGTCCCTCGAGAAAAGCTTGATAATATCGGTCTTGAATATACGCACCTACTAACCAGTCAACTAGACAGCCAACGCATGTACTTTGAAGAGATTCTCGAGCGTGCGGCAGATAAAGCATCCCAGGCAGCCTCTGCCGCCGAACAAGCTACCAAGTCGTCTGCACAAAATGCAGAGCAACTAGCCACACTACAAGCTTCCCATGACACTTTTGCCAACGAGACGATCCCAGCCCTAGAAAAAGACCGAGATCGCGCTATGAGAAAAGCAGAGAAGTTTGAGACCATGGCACGCAAACTGGAGAAAGAATGGCGAGATGAGAAAGCGATGAATGAATCTTTGATGACTCGCATAACGCATGTGGGCTCTCAGCTTGAGATGGCGAAGACCGAGAAAGCAGAATTGGAGGAGCAGAATCGGGATCTGGGCTTCTTCATCAGTGGTATGGAGGAGTTGAAGACTTCGGGCGTGGATCAGGATGAGCTCAAGGAGGGGACTTTGAGTCTACCCGAGGTGGCTGAGGAGGGATCAAAGGGAAAAGGGAAGAAGAGAGGTGGTGGTAAGGGGAAGAAGTGAGGCTGTGTGTTGCGAGATCGAATGAAAGGAGACGGGATTGGGTAACCGGCGATGATCGAGGGTGCATCAGCTGAAGGCGTTTTTGAACTTGGGCATACCCATTGCAGGCGAACCACTAGGCACATGATACCCAACTCGTCACACATCCATTCATCAACTCTATCAATCCAGATCGCCATAACTTCATCTTTCCCAGATCATCATGCACCCACAAACCATCTTCCCCCAACGAAGAAACTTCCCAACCCCAAACCAACCTCTCACCCA
>JAABUK010004601.1_pt1 | contig 22221 bp, 19 predicted proteins | sample 5559141 | NCBI WGS metagenome assembly JAABUK01 (sample SAMN10711869, study PRJNA513367) | rock metagenome | isolation source: Antarctica rocks | place: Antarctica: Victoria Land, Pudding Butte nord | collected 2016-01-03
CTTCCGCCGGCAGCGGGCGGACGGTGTGCCCTACTGACGCCGGCCGAGGGCAAGCTGTTGCTTTAGGAACAGTCTGGCGAAAGGCGGACCTGTGGATTTTGCGACATCCGGCATCAGCCTCGGACGCGGCAGCCATGGCTGCTGTGAACCGCGCTCTGCCTCCATATGGCGTTTCCACCGGGTCCGCAGTTCACCGGGGCGGCAGCCGTAACGCTCGTCAGGAAAGCCGGCGGCGACGATGCGATCCGTCCTGACGTGCCGGAACTCCCGCCGCAGTTCGCACCAGGTGGCCACGAGGCGCACGGTCTCGGCATAGCCGACGATCGTCGGCCAGATCGTGCGCTTGCTCTCATGCAGATGTTCGTCGCGATAGCGGACCCCTGTCTTGTGCCCGCTGCGGATTCATAAGCGGGTCCGGGCAATGTCGAGGCCGTCGGGGGCCAGCGTATGGCCTGGCGCGCGCTGACGCTCGGCTCGGCGATGAACGAACGCAGCCCTTCAGGCAGGGCCGCAGCCTCGATGCCGTCGCACCGGGGCAAGGTCCTGACGCACCTGGCGCAGAAACCGCCAGGCCGACCCGGAGTCTACCTAAACAGGCCCTCAAGCTGGGGCATCAGCCGGCCCGGCATTGCAGTCGGTGAAGGGGAACGCTGTCGTGCGCCCCGCGTAGAACGGTCTCTGGCCCTGGACCTTGAACGATGGACGCAACCCCTGCCACGGAACACGGCCCGCATGGGCTGCTGGCCAGCCTGCCCAGCCGCCGCGGCCTTGGGCTGCTGGCCGGGGTGCTTTTGGCGGTGGGTGTGGCCGCCACGGCATGGTCGCTGCTGACCGATCAGGCGGCTCGCACGGAGACAGCGGCGCAGAATCGCACCCTTGTGATGGCCGAGCGTCTGCTGTCCACCCTGACGGACCTGGAAACAGGGGAACGCGGCTATGCCCTGACCGGGGTGGCGTCCTACCTTGAACCTTATGAGGCGGCGCTGGCCAACCTGGATGGTGAGCTGCAAAACCTGATGGGGAAAGATCGCGATGCCGACCTGGTCCGGCAGGTGCAAGTCAAGCGCGACTTTGCTCGCGAAGTGGTCGAGGCACGCCGGGCAAGCGGGCTGGACGCCGCCGTTTCGCTGATTCTGACCGGGGCGGATAAGGCGTCCATGGATCGCGTGCGCCAGACCGTAGCCGGGCTGCAGGAAACGGCCCGCATCCGCCTCGCCGTGCGGGAGCGCGACCAGGCTGGGATGGGGCTGCTGCGCCAGGTGGTCGCAGTCGTCTCGACGCTGGCCGCCTTTGCCGTGATGGCCTTGCTGCTGCTTCGCCGGCGGCGCGCGGAGCGTGGCAGCATGGCGTTGCTGGCCAGCGTCATGGACAATGCGCCAGTGGGCCTGGGCTTCCTGGATGGCGGCCTGCGCGTGCAGCACATGAACCGTGCGCTGTCCGACATGAGCGAGCGGGCGCTGGATGCCGATGTGGGCCGCAGTCTGTGGGACGTGCTGCCCGACACCCGCGAAACCCTGGAGCCGCGGCTGCAGGAGGTGCTCAGCCGTGGCCGCACCATAACCCAGGTCGAGGTCGCAACCAAGAGCCTGGTGAACCCGGCCCAGACCCGGGAATTCCAGTTCGGTTTCTTCCCGTTGCCGGCGGCCGACGGCGGCCGCGCTGGCGCCGGCCTCGTCGTCACCGACGTGACCTACCGCAAGCGGGCGGAGCGCCGTCTCAGGGAAAGCGAGGAACGCTACCGCACGCTGATCGAGACCACCGCCAGCATCATCTGGACCACGACGGCCGCTGGTGAGCTGATGCCGCCGCAAGCAAGTTGGACCGCCTTTTCCGGCCAGCCGCAGGCCGAATATACCGGCATAGGCTGGCTGCAGGCCGTGCACCCCGAAGATCGCGGGCCCACTCTGGACGCCTGGCACGAGTCAGTGGCCGGCCTGACGATGTATTCAGTGGAACACCGGCTGCGCCGCGCGGATGGAGAGTGGCGCACGATGTCGGTCCGCGGCGTGCCGATCCTGGACGACGGCGCCGTGCGGGAATGGGTCGGAATCCATGTGGACATCACCGCCCGCAAGCAGGCCGAGGAGGAGCTGAGCGCCGCCAAGGACACCGCCGAGGCCGCCAACCGTGCAAAAAGCCAGTTTCTGGCCAACATGAGCCACGAGTTGCGGACGCCCTTGTCCGCCGTCATCGGCTACAGCGAGATGCTGGAGGAGGAGCTGGAGGACGGCGGCGACGAGGGCTTGCTGGGCGACGTCCGCAAGATACAGTCCAACGCCCGTCACCTGCTGAGCCTGATCAACGATGTGCTGGACCTGTCGAAGATCGAGGCCGACCGCATGACCACCTATGCTGAGGACATCCAGGTGCAGGCGCTGGCGGAGGATGTCGCAGGGACCGTGGGCAACTTGGTGGAGCAGAAGGGCAACACGCTCGCGATGGACTTGGCGCCCAGCCTCGGCGTCATGCACAGCGACCAGACCAAGCTGCGTCAATGCCTGTTCAACCTGGTCAGCAACGCCGCCAAGTTCACCGAGAACGGCCGCATCACGGTGCGGGTGCGCCGCGACGGGGACTGGGTGGAGTTCAGCGTGGCCGATACTGGCATCGGAATGACGCCGGAACAGTTGGCCGGGCTGTTCGAGCGGTTCGCGCAGGCCGACGTATCCACGACCCGGCGATTCGGCGGCACCGGGCTTGGCCTGGCGATCACCCGCGCCTTCTGCCGCCTGCTGGGCGGGGACGTGACGGTGGAAAGCACCTATGGCACCGGGTCAACCTTCACGATGCGCCTGCCCGCGGTCATGCCGGAGCAGCCTGAGGAGGACGGCGGCCAGGCTGCGCCCTCCCCGCAGCAGGACAAGCACCTGGTGCTGGTCGTGGACGACGATGCGGCGCAGCGCGACCTGCTAAGCCGTTTCCTGGAGCGCGAAGGCTTCGCCGTCCGCACCGCGCCGGACGGCCGCACCGGGATCGAGCTGGCCCGTGCCTTGAAGCCGCGCGCCATCCTGCTGGACGTGATGATGCCGCAGATGGACGGGTGGTCGGTGCTGACGGCGCTCAAGGCCGATCCGATGCTGGAGCTGATCCCGGTCGTCATGGTGACGTTCGTGAACGAGCCGGCGCTCAGCGCCTCGCTGGGAGCCGCCGACACCGTGCTGAAGCCGGTGGAGTGGACGCAGTTGAAGGACGTCATGGAACGTTTCCGCGGGGACGCCGGGGATGTCCTGGTGGTGGACGACGATCCCGACGCCCGCGCCAGGCTGCGCCAGGTGCTGACCCGCAATGGCTGGACCGTAGCGGAGGCGGCGAACGGCCAGGAGGCGCTGGACAAGGTGCTGCATGCCCCGCCGCAGCTCATCCTGCTGGACCTGACGATGCCGGTGATGGACGGCTTCACCTTCTTGCACGAGTTGCGGACCCGGCCGGGCTGCCGCCATATCCCGGTCGTGGTGCTGACCGCGCGCGACCTGGATGCCGCCGAACGCCGGCGCCTCGACGGGGCTGACCGCGTGCTGAGCAAGGGCGGCACCGACCTGCGCCAGCTTGCCGGCGAGTTGCGCGGGTTGGCGCCGCATCAGGCCGGGGCTGGGCAAAGCCTGGCGGACGGTATGCCGGCTCCCATTTCAGAGAACAATCAGGCTGCGATGAGGATCCCATGATGCGTGTGCTGCTGGTCGAGGACCACGAGGAAATCTGGGATTTCCTATCCCGGCGATTGAAGCGCCGCGGCTTTGAGGTGACAGTTGCGACCGATGGGCAGGCGGGGGTGGACCGGGCGCGGGCGGACTTGCCGGACATCGTGCTGCTAGACATGAACCTGCCGGTGCTGGATGGCTGGTCGGCTGCCCGGCTGCTGAAAGAGGACCCGGCGACGGCAGGGATTCCAATCATTGCGCTGACGGCGCACGCAATGGCAGGCGACCGGGAGAAGACGGTCGCGGCCGGGTGCGACGACTACCATCCCAAGCCGGTGGACTTCTCCAAGCTGTTGCAGCAGATCGAGGCGTTGACGCCGGGGGCGGTTGCGCGGGCTTGAGGGTTTGCGCCTGCTCCCTCTCCCTCCGGGAGAGGGTTGGGGTGATGGAAAGGCCACAGGGAATGCGCCTCCATATCAAGGGCTAAGCCGCCCTGAGTATCGCCGGCGTCCGCCCTCGTGGCGTCCCTCACCCTAACCCTTGTGTGTCCTGGTTGTGTCATAAGGGTTTTCCCGGAGGGCTACGGTAGTCGCACATCTCCGGAACGAATTTACCTATATGTTTCCAACGTTCTGGAGCGTCGCAGGGGCGAAACCGGTCGACATCAGGTCTGGCAATGCCGGCATTCTGGAGGCTGGTCCGGGATTGCGGTTCCCGATGTGGCATGCAACGCTCTGTAAGCGCTTACAGAAATCGTTCCGAGGGTGTGGGGCCACCGTAGCCCGGGGGACAGGGAGCAGACGCACACCGTCCGTGAGGTGCGCCGCTACACCGTCTCGTCGTAGAGCACCCGCACCACGACGAACCACTGGTAACGGCTGTCATAGGTCTGCCCTCCAGGGTCCGTCAGTAATCCGGTCGGTCCCGTGGGTACGTGCTTCATCGTCACGCTCGCATCCACGTTGCCGCCGATCACCACGAGCTGCCCTGGCGTCGCCTCCGTCACCAGGTCGCAATGGCCATAGAAGCTCGGTGCCGGCAGGTTCTCGAAGCGGATGTTGCGCGACGGGCCGCGGCCGACGCAGATGAGGTCACCGGGCTGCGGCGAATAACTGTCCGGACGCTCCACCCGTAGCGCGCCTTCGCCCCGGGCGGCGGCATTGATGTAGTCGGCATGGAGCGGCGAATAGCTGAAGCGGTCCGCCGCCCCGGCCGAGCGCATCACGTAGGAAATGAACGCCGCCGACCAGGCTGGCGCGTCCCCAGCATAGGGCGTGCCATACTCGCTGTATTTGCTGGTCCAGTCTTCTTCTTTGGTGCCGGCATTCTGTCCCAGCCACCAATACTCGCCGACGCGCTGCCACATGCCGGGCTGGTGATCCGGGCGCAGGTCGCGCGGGCGGTTCTGCTGTTCCGGCGGGTCGTCGTTGACGTTCATGCCGAACGCCCGCCATTCCCTCAGCGCGATGGCGATGGTATTCTGGCGGGAGAACGGCTCCGGCGGATGCCGGGCAAAACCCGGAGCATGGGCATCGGTCGCAATGCCGCCGGACTGTGCAGCGACGACGCTGCCGGGCTGCGGCCGGGCTGAACAGGCACCCAGCAACAGCAGCAACAAAAGTGGACGTAAGTTCATCCAGTTGGGATGGCATGGTTGCAGGACCGGATCAACCTCCGGGCCTGCAACGGGGTAATCACATTCCCGCGGATCATTTATGGAACGATTGCCGTAACGCAGCTGCAACAGGCACGGGGTGGGAGAACCGTTGCATCAGCCGCAACAGGGAACCGGCCCACATCACGCAGGCATTCGCAATGTGTTCTCAGCTTGACTTTGGCCATCTCTGGTCATGGGTTGATCCAGACGTGCGGCTCTGAGGCGATGGAGTCGAAGGCTGCGTCGAGCGGCATGGTCGCAATGCCGAACGGCCCTGGAGCGCCCCAGCACGTCCCATTTTCATGAGAGAGCGGGCAAACCTGATTTGCTCCCGCATTTCCGTGGTCATGGATCAATGTTCCAGGTCGTACCATTCAAATACCTAATTCCGTGCGGTGCAGGAAACTGCCGTGTCCGGTCAAACGCTGCTCGGCACCCCAACCAGCACACTACCGGGCCTCCACCCCGCACCACCCCGCGACCAGCAGCGCCAGCACCTGCGTCACGTCGTGCACGGTGTTCAGCCCGACGCTCTCGTCTATGCCGTGGATGTTCTCGCAGTCCGGGCCGTAGCAGGTCGCCTGCGTGCCGCCATAAAGGACGTAGTGCCGGGCATCGGTCAGTCCGGTGGCGTTGCAGTGGCGCAGCGCGCCGCCCGTCACATCCTGGTGCAGTGCCGATACGGCTTGGCAGATCGGCTGCTCCGCCGGGAAGGTGCAGCCATCGGCCATGAAGCCCCCGAACTCCACCGACAGCCCCGCCCCGCGCAGCCTCGGGTCGCCGTGCAGGCCGGCCACCATCGCCTCGATCTCCGCCCGCACGGCGTGGCAGGACTGGCCCGGCATCACGCCGACCCGCACGCCCAGCCGGGCACGGGTGGCGACGCTGCTGTTCCACTCGCCGCCGGTGAGCGTGCCGAAGTTGACGTTGATGGGATGGTTCTCGGCGGCAAACGCCGGATGCCGACGCTCGGCGCGGTTCATCTCGTTCTCATAGGCGCGCAGGCGCTCCATGACGACGTAGGCGGCCTCGATGGCGTTCACCCCGGCATGCATCTCGCGGACATGGGCGGGCCGCCCGGTGACGGTGACCCAAGCCCAGACCACCCCGACCTCGGCGACATACAGCGCGGGGTAGCCTGGCCCCGGCTCGGGGATCAGGCAGGCGTCGGGGCGCGGCAGGGCGTGCATGACGGCCAGGGCGCCGTTGCCGGTGCACTCCTCCTCGATGACCGCAGCCAACTGCAGCTCCGCCGCGGGCTGCAGCCCGGCGCGGCGCAGGGCGGCCAGCGCCGTCACTATTGCGGTCAGGCCGGCCTTCATGTCGGCGGCGCCGCGGCCGTACATGCGGCCATCCCGGATGCTGGGCTCGAAGGGCGGGGTGGTCCACAGGTCGGCGGCGCCCTCCGGCACCACGTCCACATGGCCCTGCAGCATCAGGCTGCGGCCCTTCGCGTTCGCCGGGCGGTGCAGCGCCACGACGTTGTCGCGCCCGGCATATGGGATCAGCGGCGGCGACCAGCCGGGGACGCCGGACAGCGCCTCGGCGTCCACGGGCACGCGGAAGGGCTGCAGGCCCAATCCGGCAAAGGCCGCCTCCATCTCGGCGAGCGCGCCCGCCTCCTCGCCCAGCAGGCTGCGGTGGCGCACCAGGCGCTGCAGCAGCGCCGTCCCGTCATTGCGCAGGCTGTCCACCGCATCCAGGATGGCGCGGCGGGCGCCGGGGTCGAGCGGGATCAGGTCGTGCATGGAGCCTCGGTGCCGCCCAAGCGGCCATAAGAAGTCGGCGATCATAACTCTAGGAGGTGTTTAGGGCCGCGCCGTATAGTGCGGCAATGGCGACCGCCCTCCCTCAGCCGCACGGACGCATCCGCCTGCTGCCCACCGGCCTGGTGAACCGCATCGCCGCCGGTGAGGTGATCGAGCGGCCCGCCGCGGCGGTGAAGGAGCTGGTCGAGAATGCGTTGGATGCCGGCGCCCGTCGGATCACGGTGTCGCTGACCGGCGGCGGCATCGAGCGGATCGAGGTCGCCGACGACGGCTGCGGCATGGACGCCGCCGACCTTGCGCTAGCGGTGCAGCAGCATTGCACGAGCAAGCTGGCTGACGAGTCGCTGGTGCGTATCACCACGCTGGGCTTCCGCGGCGAGGCGCTGCCGAGCATCGGCGCGGCGGCGCGGCTGCACGTCACCTCGCGCCCGCACGGGGCGGCGCACGCGCACCTGATCCGGGTGGAGGGCGGCGTGGTACAGGACCCGCGGCCGGCGCCGGGACCGCCGGGCACGCGGGTGGTGGTGTCGGACCTGTTCTTCGCGACCCCGGCCCGGCGCAAGTTCCTCAAGCATCCCCGAACCGAAGCGGAGCATGCCGAGCAGGCCGTCCGCCGCCTGGCGATGGCAGCGCCGGGCGTCGCGTTCCGCTGCGAGCTGGACGGGCGCGCCGCCTTCGACCTACCGGCGCAGGACCGGGCCGCTCGCGTCGCCGCGCTGCTGGGACCGGACGCGGCGGCGGCGCTGCTGCCGCTGGCGGAGGAGCGCGGCGGGATGCGGATCGCCGGCTTCGCTTGCTTGCCGACCGTCAGCCGGGCGACGGCGGCAGCGCAGGGCTTCGTGGTGAATGGCCGTCCGGTGGCGGACCCGGTGCTGCGTACGGCGCTGCGCGTGGCCTACCGCGACGTGATCGCCGCCGGGCGGCATCCCGTGGCGGCGCTGTTCCTGGACCTGCCGGCGGACGAGCTGGACGTGAACGTGCATCCGGCCAAGCTGGAGCTGCGCTTCCGCGATCCGGCCGCGGTGCGCGGCCTGGTGATCGGTGCGCTGTCCCGCGTGCTGGCCGGCGGCGCCGCTTCGGTCGAGGGCGCCCGCCCGCCGCTGCGGCTGGTGTCCAGCCAGTTGCAGGGCCGGCCGGGGCGCGGCGGCCCGCGATACCAGGGTTTTGCCGAGGCGCAGTTGCCGCTGACCGCAGCACCTGCCGCCCGCGTGCTGCCGGATCCCTCGCCCGCGCCCGCACACCCGCTGGGCGCCGCCGTCGCGCAGGTGCTGGGAACCTACATCCTGGCCGTGTCGGCCGATGGCGACTTGGTGCTGGTAGACCAGCACGCCGCCCATGAGCGGCTGACGCACGAGGCCCTGCGGGAGCAGCACGAGGCCGGCGGCATCCGCACGCAGCCGCTGCTGCTGCCCGCCGTGGTGGACCTGCCGCCTGCCGATGCGGCCCGGCTGCTGGACCATGCCGACGCCCTACGCGCGCTGGGGCTGGACCTGGAGGGCTTCGGCGCCGGCGCCGTGCTGGTCCGCGCCCTGCCCGCCGCATTGGGCGCGCCCGAGCCGGCGCCGCTGCTGCGGGACCTGGCCGACGAGCTGGCGGAGGCCGGGGAGGCCGTGGCGCTGGCGGCGCGGGTGGATGCGGTGCTGGCCCGGATCGCCTGTCACGGCAGCATACGCGCGGGCCGGCGGATGCTGCAGCCGGAGATGGATGCGCTGCTGCGGCAGATGGAGGCGACCCCACGGGCGGCGACGTGCAGCCATGGCCGGCCGACGTTCCTCAAGCTGTCGCGGGCGGATGTCGAGCGGATGTTTGGGCGGCGGTAGGCCAGGGGCAGCTCAGTCTGGCAGGGCAGCGCAAGGCCGCCATCCCTTCATAATCGCGACGTAATGGGGTAGCTCCCCTGCTCCCTCTCCCCCTGGGAGAGGGGCGGGGTGAGGGGTGGTCAGGCGCACCCTTTGCCGAAGCAAGACCGACTTCTGCTCGCGCCGGAAGCTTCGACTCCGCAGCAAGGCCCCCTCACCCCGGCCCTCTCCCGGAGGGAGAGGGAGAAGATGGCGCTTGTTGTTTGAGCGTATCTTCCGGGGCGGGATGGTTCTGGCCAGTGCGCCGCGCGTCAGGCGGAGGCTGCCGGAGCCTTCGCCTTGGTCTTCTTCGTGGCTGGGCTGGTGCCGCTCAGCTTCTTGGCGGCGGCGCTGCGGGCGGCGGGCGTCTTGCCGGTCTTCATCTCCTTGGCGGCTGCGCTCTTGCTGGCCGGAGCCGATGCCTCGGCAGCGGCGGCCTTTGGGGCTGCCTTTTTCGGAGCAGCCTTCTTCGGCGCGGGCGCGGCCGGCGCTTCTGCCTTGGCCGCCTTGGCAGCAGGCTTGGCCCCGGCCGGCTTCGCCGCCGGAGCCTTGGCAGGCGATGCCTTGGCCGGCTTGGCAGCGGCCTTCACCGGCGCGGGCGCCTCTGCCGGCTTTGCGGCGGCCTTGCGCGGCGCCGCCTTCTTCGAGGCTGGGGCGGCGTGCTTCTCCTTAGGCTCCGCAGGCGCGGCGGCCTTGGCGGCAGCTTTCTTCGGGGACGCCTGCTTCGCCGGGACATGCACAGAGCCGTTTGTCCCAGAAGCGGTTTTGGTGGTTGCCCTTACGGCCATCGCCTGCGCCCGGGGGCGCTGGGTGGTGCTGTCGTCGCTCATTGTGGAGGCCTTTCTTGACCGGGTTGCATCGTGCACGCAGGGGGCGGCAGCTCGGCGGGGAAAGAACGGCCGGAGATCGGCTGGGTCCACGCATGGCCTCCGCGGCGGCACCGTCCCCTTCGCAGCGATGCGCCACGAATCCAAGACATGCCCGCTGCTTCCGCTGTCACGCAACTGCATAGTATCTGTCAATAAAAACCAGCAACGACCCGCACGATTACACCGGTCTGCCGCAGCAAGCGCCGCGGCGGACCGGATCAGGTCAGCGCTGCGCCAGCGGCACGAAGGCCAGGTCTTCTGGCCCGGTGTAGTTGGCGGCGGGGCGGATGATCTTGTTGTCCACTCGCTGCTCGATCATGTGCGCGCCCCAGCCCGACGTGCGGGAGATGACGAAGATCGGCGTGAACAGCGCGGTGGGCACGCGCATCTGGCTGTAGGAAACCGCGCTGAACCAGTCGAGGTTGGCGAACATCCGCTTGGTTTCCGCCATCACCGCCTCGATCCGGTCGGCGACCAGGAAGCCGCGCATGTTGCCCGACGTCTCCGACAAGCGGCGCGCGACTTCCTTGATGATGACGTTGCGCGGGTCGGCGATGGTGTAGACGGGATGGCCGAACCCTATGACGACTTCCTTGTTGGCGACGCGGGCGCGTATGTCCTGTTCCGCCGCCTCGGCGGTGGTGTAGCGGGCCTGGATGTCCAGCGCTGCCTCGTTGGCGCCGCCATGCTTGGGGCCGCGCAGCGCGCCGATCCCCGCGGTGATGGCGGAGTAGATGTCCGACCCGGTGCCGGCGACGACGCGGCAAGTGAAGGTGCTCGCGTTGAACTCGTGCTCGGCATACAGAATCAGGGATGTGTGCATCGCCCGCTCCCACTCCGAGCTAGGGCGCTCGCCGTGCAGCAGGTGCAGGAAGTGGGCGCCGATGCTGTCGTCGTCGGTTTCAACCTCGATGCGCCGTCCGTTCTGGGCGTAGTGGAACCAATACAGCAGCATGGAGCCGAGGCTGGCCATCAGCCGGTCGGTGATGTCGCGGGCGCCGGGGTGGTTGTGGTCCTCCTTCTCCGGCAGGGCACAGCCGAGGGCGCTGACGGCGGTGCGCATCACGTCCATCGGGTGGGTGGCGGCAGGCAGCGCTTCCAGCACCGTGCGGACCGGGGCGGGGATGCCGCGTAGCGCGCGCAGCTTGGCCTTGTAGGCCGCAAGCTCGGCGGTGTTCGGCAGCCAGCCGTGGACGAGGAGGTGGGCGATCTCCTCGAACTCGCTGGACTCCGCCACGTCCAGGATGTCGTAGCCGCGGTAGTGCAGGTCGTTGCCGGTGCGGCCGACGCTGCACAGGGCGGTGTTCCCTGCGGTGACGCCGGACAGGGCGACGGACTTCTTCGGCTTTGGTGCGGTTTGGGTTTCGGACATGGTGCTTCCCCAGGGTTGGACTGCTTCCTTCTCCCTCTCCCTCCGGGAGAGGGCCGGGGTGAGGGGGCGGGCAAGCGCCGGTCTCACCGTATTAGTTTGACACCGAAATGACGACCCGCCGTGGATGAATGATGTCCCATGCTGGGAGACGGACACGAATTTCGCAACACTTTCTATTTAGGGCCAGCAGGCTCGCAGCGCCGGCGGTTCCCCGCTCCGCAGCCAAGACCCCCTCACCCAACCCTCTCCCGGAGGGAGAGGGCTTAGAAAATGCCGGGCTGGCCGACCTTCACCGTGCCCTCGGGCATGGCGACGTGCAGACGGTGCAGGTCTCCGGCGCGCAGGTCCGGCAGCTCCTCGCAGGCTTGCAGGAAGCGGCTGGCCTCGGCGGGCGTGACCAGGCCCTCGGTCATGGTGCGGAACTTGTTGATGTAGTCCGGGCGATGCCAGGGCGTGGCGCCCAGCGGGTGCGCGTTGGCAACCGCCATTTCATCGGCGATCACAGTACCGTCCTTCATGCGCAGCTCGATCCGTCCGCCGAAGGCCAGGTCCTCGTGCCGGCGGGCGTGGTAGCGCTCGGTCCACTTCGGGTCCTCGACGGTGCGTATCTTGTGCCACAGCGCCACCGTGTCGGGCCGGGACGCACGTTCCGGCGCATAGGAGCGGACGTGATGCCATTCGCCATCCTGCAGGGCGACGGCGACGATATACATGATCGAGTGGTCCAGCGTCTCGCGCGACGCATGCGGGTCCATCTTCTGCGGGTCGCCGGCGCCGGTGCCGATGACGTAGTGGGTATGGTGGCTGGTCTCGATCACCACCTCCTGCACTTGGTCCCAATCCTTGACCAGCTTGCCCATGCGGAACGCCAGGTCAATCAGCGCCTGGCTCTGGTATTCCGCCGAGTGCTGCTTGGTGTAGCTGTCCATGATGGCGCGCTTGCCCTCGCCGGGGCCGGGCAGCGGCACCTGGTAGTGCGCCTCGGGGCCGTTCAGCAGCCAGGCGATCACGCTGTCCTCGCCCTCGTAGATCGGGCTGGGTGCGCCCTCCCCGCGCATCACCCGGTCCACCGCCTCGATGGCGAGCTTGCCGGCGTGGGCGGGGGCATAGGCCTTCCAGGAGCTGATCTCGCCCTTGCGGGACTGGCGCGTGGTGAAGCTGACGTGCACCGCCTGCTGCACCGCCTGGTAGATCGTTTCCACCGGCAGGTTCAGCAGGGTGCCGATCCCCGCGGCCTGGGCCGGGCACAGGTGGGCGATGTGGTCAATCTTGTGCTCGTGCAGGCAGATCGCGCGCACCAGGTCTATGTGGATCTCGTAGCCCGTCGCCACGCCGCGCAGCAGATCGGCGCCGGACTTGTCCAGCGTTTGCGCCACCGCCAGGATCGGGGGGATATTGTCGCCGGGGTGGCTGTAATCGGCGGCGAGGAAGGTGTCGTGCATGTCCAGCTCGCGCACCGCGGTGCCGTTGGCCCATGCCGCCCATTCCGGGCTGACGTGCACGCTGTCCGCCATGCCGAACACCGTGGCGCCTCCCGTTCGCCCGGCGCGGACCGGGTGGCCCAGGGCCATGTCGCGCGCCGACATGCAGGGATGCCGGTTGACGCTGGCGATGGCGACGGCGGCGTTGTCTATGACGCGGTTCACGATCATCTCCGCCGTGTCGGCGGGCACCGGCACCGGGTCGGCGGCGACGGCGGCGATCTTCCAGGCGAGCTGGTCCTCCCGCTTCAGCCGCGACTTCGAGGGATGGACGCGGACGTCGTGAAGCTGCATGGGAGATTTCCTCGTAGGTTTCTTTAGCACGTGTCTTGGCGTTGTCCGGCGCTGCTCATAGGGTTGCGGTTATGCTTCGGCAATCCCATGGGGCAGCTTGGCTGCCGTCATCGCGGCGCAGAGCCGGCCGCATCAGTTCGGAGGACCATGCCGTGCGTCGTTGTTCGTCTCGGGGTTTGTCTCGGGGCCTGTCCCTAGGCCTGCCATTGGCCGCCGCCGGGCTGCTGTCCGGCTGCTACGCGGCGCAGCCGGCGCTGTATTCGCCGGGTCCGCAATACTACCAGCCGCAATACGGGCAGCCGCAATACGGGCAGCCGCAATACGGGTCGCCCCAATATCCGCCGCTGGGGTATTCCCGTCCGGCATATCCCGAACCCGCTCCCCCGCCGCCCGCAACCACCTACGACACCCGGCCGACGGAACCGTTCTCCCCGACCATCGTCGAGCCTTCGTCGCCATTCCCGCCGGCAGCCGCAGACGATGACGCCTTCCTGCTGCCGAAGGCGAACGGCGGCACAGGCGACTTCACCGCGGCTCCTGCCTCGCCAGGGCCTGCCACCCGGACCGTCGTCCCCAGGAACAGCGTCCCCTTGATGGGCTTCCGCCCGATGCGCGGCCAGCACGGCTTATAGCGGCGGTGCTGCAATAGTCCGTCCCTGGGTTGATGAACGCGATGCTTGGCCTAATGTGGATGCCGACCCGGTGCTGCATGCGTTACTATGGCGTCAGGACCCGGGGCACCACGACCCGGCGAGCCCTCAATCCCGATAAAGGAGGCGTGACCCTTGCCCGACCAGACGCCTCCCATCCGGTGGCAGCCCGACCGGTCCCCGGCGGTGTCGGCCTGGCCATTGCCGCCCATGCTGACCGCCATCGGCCGGGGTATCCTGGGCCGCTGTCCCGCCTGTGGGCAGACGCGCTGCTTTAGCGGCTATTTGCGTGTCGTGCCGGTCTGCATCGCCTGCACGGCGCCGCTCGGGAGCTTGCGGGCCGATGACCTGCCGCCCTATCTCACCATCTTCATCGTCGGCCACATCATCATCGGCCTGATGGTCTGGGTCGAAAGCACCTACCGTCCGGAGTTTTGGGTGCAGGCGGCGTTATGGCTGCCGATCAGCCTGGTGCTGACGGTGGCATTGCTGCGCCCGGTCAAGGGCGGCGTGCTGGGCCTGATGCTGAAGCTCGGCCTGGCGAAGCCAGACGAGGAGTGACCACACCCACCACACCCGACGCGCTGTCCGGCTTGCAGCCTCCGGGCCTGCAACGGGTCATACTGGCCGGGGAGGCGCTGACTCGGCTGTCGCCGCTCCTGGAGGCTGACCGTGCCCAGGCCGTCGCCGACCTGGAGATGGAAAACCACTTCGCCCTATGCGGCAGCCCGGAGCGGCCTGCCGTACCCGGCCCCTATGTGCTGCACCTTTCGGTCCAGGAGGGCCGGCTGGTGTTCGACGTGCGGGACGCAGGCGAGGCGCCCCTGCAGATGCTGCTGCTCTCGCTTGGGCCGTTCCGCGGCTTGATCAAGGACTACCAGATGCTGGTGGACAGCCACATGCTGGCTGTCGAGGAAGGGCGCGGCGAACGCATCCAGGCGATAGACATGGGCCGCCGCGGGCTGCACAACGAGGGTGCGGCGCTGCTGCAGGAGCGCCTGACCAACAAGGCCAGCATAGACCATGAGACCGCTCGGCGGCTGTTCACTCTGGTCTGCGTGCTGCACCAGCGCATCTAGGACGGCCCCGCCATGAAGCCCATGCCACATGAAAATTGACGGCACCCCGTTCCGCACGATCTGGGTGGACGATGACGGCTGGTCGGTGCGTATCATTGACCAGACCCGGCTGCCCTGGTCGCTGGACTTCCTGCGGCTGCAGGACGTGGCGGCGATCGCCCATGCCATACGCAGCATGCAGGTGCGCGGGGCGCCGCTGATCGGCGCGACGGCGGCCTATGGGATGGCGTTGGCGCTGCGGGCGGACCCCGGGTCGGAGGCGATGGATCGTGCGGCGGAGCAGCTTGCCGCCACACGCCCGACCGCCATCAACTTGCGCTGGGCGCTGGACCGGATGCTGACCCGGCTGCGCAACACCGCCGTCTCTGCCCGCGCCGCCGCCGCCTATGCCGAGGCTGCCGCCATCGCCGACGAGGATGTCGCGACCAACGCCGCCATCGGGCAGCACGGGTTGCCGCTGATCCAACAGGCCGCCGCCGCCAAGGCTAAGCCGGGCGAGCGCGTGAACGTGCTGACCCACTGCAACGCCGGCTGGCTGGCGACGGTGGACTGGGGCACCGCCCTGGCGCCGGTTTATGCCGCTCACGAAGCCGGCATCCCCTTGCACGTCTGGGTGGACGAGACCCGGCCGCGCAACCAGGGCGCGGCGCTGACGGCATGGGAGCTGGGCAAGCATGGCGTGCCGCACACCGTCATCTCGGATAATGCAGGCGGGCACCTGATGCAGCACGGCCGGGTGGACCTGGCCATCGTCGGTACGGACCGGGTGACGCGCACGGGAGACGTAGCCAACAAGATCGGCACCTACCTGAAGGCCTTGGCGGCCTCGGACAACCAGGTGCCGTTCTGGGTGGCCTCTCCCAGCAGCACCATAGACTGGACCGTGTCGGACGGGGTGGCAGAGATACCCATCGAGGAGCGGGACGCCTCGGAGGTTACGACGGTGACCGGGCGCGGCCTGGACGGCAAGGTCACCACTGTGCGCGTGACCCCCACCAGCAGTCCCGCCGCCAACCCGGCCTTTGACGTGACGCCGGCCCGGCTAGTGACGGGCCTGATCACCGAGCGCGGGCGCTGTGATTCGACCGGAGCCGGATTGGCCCGGCTGTTTCCCGAGCGCGTGTAGTGCCTGCCGATGATTGCGAACGTGACCATACCCCCGCAGCAGGTGCTCAAGCCTCCCGGGTTGGTGAGCAGGTGAACCATCACCAGTCCGGCAGTTGGTTCGTCAACGGGTTGCGTATGAAGTGGCCTTCCCAGGTCGCCCAGCTATTCGTTGAAGGCAAACCACTTTCTTGAACATGACAGGGTAGTGGTAGATCCTACCGGAAATGTTCAGTCAACACGCCTCCGGCAGCTTCGACTCTGTGGACGCGCGGCCCAGGCGCACTTGCACGGTCGTCCACGAGCCAGTGAATGATGCCACCCGGCAACTCGATCCCATGCGTCGCCAGCGCCGGGCCGAGCAGCGCCGCCGGTGCCGCGGACGCCATGATTACCGCTTCATCCAGCCCAGCAATCCCCCACTCCACTAGATTCCGCACCGCCCGGTCCAGGGTCAGCGCAGACCCGGCCAGGGTGCGTGCGCCGGGCAGTCGCACGCTGCCATCCGGGTCGCCATCAATCGCCATCCCCGCAAATCCATACCGCCCCGGCGGCGCCCCCGCCGCGGCCACCGCATCCGTCACCAGGATCGCCCGCCCCGGTCCCTTGGCCCGAATCATCGCCCGTAGCGCCGGGCGTGGCAGGTGGATGCCGTCGGCGATGAAGCCCGCCGCCAGCCGATCCTCTGCCAGTTGCGCCATCAGCGGGTTGTCCAGCTTCGGCAGTGTGCCCGGCAGGCCGTTGCCGAGATGAGTGCTCATCCGCGCGCCGGCCTCCGCCGCCCGAGCCACCACGGCGGCGCCCGCATCCGAATGTCCGATGGCCGCGACTTTGCCGCGCGCCGCCAGCCAGCGGATCAGTGCCTCCGCCCCGTCCAGCTCCGCCGCCAGCGTCATCATCAGCACTGGCCGTCGCAGCCCGGCGCCCCAGCGCTCCACCAGCGCCGGATCGGGCAGCAGCATCGCCGCGGGCGGATGGCAGCCGCGGAAGCCGGGTGCCGGGTTCAGGAACGGCCCCTCGACGTGATAGCCCGGCACCATCAGCGGTCCCAGCCGGCTGCGCGCCACCGCCTCGTCCAGCGCCCGCAGCCGCGCCTCCAGCACCGCAGCCGGCGCCGTGATGACCGTGGGCAGGCAAGCCGTGACCCCCGCCGCCAGCATCGCATGGAGGGCATGGTCCAGCGCGTCTGCCGTTACCGCCACATCGTTGAAGTCCACGCCGGCGTAGCCGTTCACCTGCAGGTCCATCAGCCCGGCCGAACGGAACGAGGCCGGGCCGGCCGGGCGCGTCGCTTCCGCCCCTGGGGCGTCCACCGCCGCTACCAGGGCAGCTCCGCCCCGCTGTAGTCCAGGAATCGCGATCCCGGCTTGCCGTGCGCTGCCACGATCACGTCGGCCAGCCCGTGCACGCTGGTCGGGACGTCCAGGTCGGCGCCCTTGCCGCCCATGTCCGTCTGCACCCAGCCGGGATGCAGGGAGAGCACCGGCCGGGGATGATCCAGCTTCGCCACCAGGCTGCGCGTCATGCTGTTCAGCGCCGCCTTGCTGGCGCGATACAGTTCCATGTCGCCGCGTTCATTGCCCTCGACGCTGCCCATGCGCGAGGTCATGAAGGCCAGCACGCCGTCGGGCGCCAGGCGGTCCATCAGCGCCCGCGCCGCCTGAATCGGGGCGATGGCGTTGGTCAGGAACAGCATCCCGGTGTCCTGCGCGGTCGCCTCCGCGGCGTCCTGGTGCCCGGGGCCGCTGACGCCAGCGTTGATGAACAGCAGGTCCAGTCCACCAGCGACCTGCCCGTGCAGGGCCGCGACCGAGGCCGGGTCCGTGATGTCGCACAGCAGCGCCTTGGCACCTGCCGTCTCCAGTCCGGCCCGGTCCGCGTCCTTGCGGACGGTGCCCGATACGGTCCAGCCGCGGCCGGCAAACTCCTTGACCAGGCCGAGGCCCAGGCCGCGCGACGCTCCGAGGATAAGTGCTGATGGCATGAACCGCCTCCCATTTCGACGCATCCTAGCTGGTGCGTCCGCGCCCGGGAACCAGCGACGCTGCGCCGGACTTCGTGAACCCTGCCCGGGAAACATGGCGGGGTCGCCGCGTTGCCCGCCGATCCCCCATCAAACGAGGCTCATCATGTCCGACGCCCGCGTCGTCGCCATCACCGGCGCATCCTCCGGCATCGGTCAGGCGACCGCCGAATACTTCGCCAAGAAGGGCTGGCGCGTCGGCCTGATCGCCCGCTCCGAGCCGAACCTGGATGCCGTACGCAAGGCCGTCGTGACATCCGGCGGCACCGCCTCCATCGCCGTGGCCGATGTGTCCGACAGCCAGCAGCTCATGGCCGCCGCGGATCACATCGAGTCCGAGCTTGGCCCCATAGACGTGTGGGTCAACAACGCCGGCGTCAGCGTTTATGGCAAGTTCCTGGACATCACCGAGGAGGAGTTCCACCGGGTCACCCACGTCAACTACCTCGGTACGGTGAACGGCACCCGAATCGCGTTGGGCCGTATGATCCCGCGCAACCACGGCACCATCATCCAGGTGCTGTCCGCCATCAGCTACCGCGCTGTTCCCCTGCAATCCGCATATTCCGGCAGCAAGTATGCCCTGCGCGGCTTCACCGAGGCCGTGCGGTCCGAGCTGGAGGAGGAAGGCAGCGCCGTCCACCTGACGATGGTGCATCCGCCGGCCGTCAACACGCCGTTCTATAACCATGCGACATCCCACATGCCGCATCCGGTGCGCCCGCCGCCGCCCGTCTATCAGCCGGAGATCATCGCTGACGCGATCTACTTCGCCGCCACGACCCGGCGGCGCGAGGTCAAGATAACGGCCTCGACGGTCGCCTTCGCCATCGGCAACAAGTTCGCGCCGGGGCTGCTCGACATCCTCAGCGGCAAGTTCGGCGTCATGGCGCAGCAGACGGACCAGGGCGGCGCCGTCGCTGTGCGTGACCCCAACCTGAATGAGGCAGGCAAGCAGGGCGGCACCCATGGCCCGTTCGATAGCGAGAGCTTCAGCAACAGCGCGCAGATGTGGGTAAACAAGAACCCCGGCGCGACAGGCCTCGGCCTCGGCCTCGGCCTGATCGCGCTGGCCCTGCTCGCTGGGCGCCCGCGCGCCAGTGGCATGGAGCGGATGGCGCAACGGGGCATGCGCCTGCTGCGCCAGGTGTAGCATGGTGTTGGCAGCGGCCCCCGGCTGTGCCAGCCGATGGGAAGGCGGCCTAATCTGCGCCACCCAAACCAGGTGTCCGCTGCGCGCCAAACGCCTTCCTTGGACGTCCTGGAACCCGGGTACGTGCGGAGGGATACTCCGCGGCACCTGCCCATCTTGTCTGGCTGAACCCGCCACCGGGGAGTCTGGTCCAAGACGCTTAGGCTTGGACTGGCAATCCCGCCAACGATGGGCGGACATGGACGCGGCGGCCCGTGAGCAGCGCAGCCGCCGGGTGATCCGGCACGGCCTGGTGCACCATGCGGCAACGGTGATGCAGGATCTCGTGGATGCCTGACGCAACCGCGGCTCCGGCGCCGCGCATCACCGCGCAGCTTGAGTCCTCCCTGTATGTCAGCGATCTGGATATCTCGACGGCCTTCTACCAGCGGATATTTGGCTTCGAGGTGCTGCTTCGGGAGGACCGCATGGTCGGGATGGCAGTGCCCGGCAGCACGGTGCTGCTGCTGTTCCTCCGCGGCGGTTCGGTCCAGCCGAGCGCGACGCCCGGCGGCACCATCCCCGCGCATGACGGCCATGGCACGCTGCACCTGTGCTTCGCCATCCCGCTGGCGGCGCTGCACGATTGGGAGCAGCATCTGGCGGCCCAGGGCGTCCCGGTCGAAAGCCGGGTCACGCAGAGTTTCGGCGGCACCAGCCTATACTTCCGCGACCCGGACGGTCATTCCTTGGAGGTCGCCGTCCCCGGGCTGTGGGCGATCTATTAGGTTTGCGCTATAGGCCGGAGATGGTGGCGTTCCGCTTAATATTGATCGGCCTGGCATGCGTCCTGGCCAGTCCCGCTTGGGCTGCGGACGAAGAGCCCTCACCGGCAGGGCAGGGTTGGGACCAGGCGCAGGTTGCGCAGTGTTCCGCTGGGCTGGCGACGGCCGAAGCCAAGCACAGCACTGCGCCTGGCCTGGTTGCCGCCATCGCCAAGGCTGAAAGTGGCCGGCCGGTGCCGCCGCTGCCGGGCCTGCAGCCCTGGCCCTGGGCGGTGAACGCCGACGGGGCCGCGATGTATTTTGAAAGCAAGGCCGCCGCGGTGACCTGGACCCGCTTGGCCCTAGCCCGCGGCGTGCAGCAGGTGGACGTGGGCTGCATGCAGATCAACCTGCAATCCCATCCAGCCGCCTTCCGCGATCTGGACGAGGCGTTCGACCCCGCCGCCAACACCGGCTATGGCGCCCGTTTCCTCCGTCAATTGAGCGAGGATGCCGGCGGCAACTGGTATGAGGCAGTGGGATACTACCACTCACGCACGCCGGTGCTGGCCTCCGACTACCGTGCGCGGGTGGCCGCGATTGCCGCTGGACGCATGCCGCCGGCCAGCCTTGGAATGCCGCTGTATATGCGCGCGATCCGGCAAGGCAGCCTGCGGATCGTCCTGGCCGGCGGCGGAGTGCTGCGGATCAACGTGCGCCGGCAGCCCTCCCTGCACGGTCCGCGCCGGCTCAGTGCCTGCCAAGTGGCAGCGGTGCTCGGCTCCTACATGGCGGCGCCGGCGCGGGCGCGCTGTGCCCTCGCATCGCGTTAATCCCTAGTGTTGATCGTTGCAGCCGCATTGCCCTAGCCCGGCAGTAGAAAACCCGCTACGGTTGCGCTCCCTGGCTGTAGGGATGGGTTGGCCCGTGCCGTTGGCGTCCCATGTTAATCCTCGTTCATCCGTTTGAGACCAATATGCGCACACCTGACCGCCGATCCTTCGACAGCCCCCGCCGCGGCACTCGCGGTCGTGACAGAAACGATGATTTCCCGCCATCGCGCGGCCGGGACGAACCCTATGTGCCCCGTGATGCCTTTGTCCCACGGGGCGGTGCCGCTCCCCCAGGCTTCGGCCCCGCCCGCGCACCGGTCGCGACGGGTCCAGAGACCGGAGCCATCGTAAAGTGGTTCAATGCCGAGAAGGGCTTCGGCTTCGTCGAATTGGACGGCGGCGGCGGCGATGCCTTCCTGCACATCAGTGTGCTCGCTCGTGCCGGCGCCCAAACGGTGCAGCCGGGCGCCACCCTGCGCGTCCTGGTTTCACCGGGCCAGAAAGGTCCGCAGATCGCCGAGGTTGTGCAGATTGACGAGAGCACGGTTGGGTCGGCCCCGGTAAGCCGCCCAGCCTACGCCGAGGACCGGCCCCGGCCGGCCCCGCGTGCGCCCGTGGACATGAGCTCAGCGGTCGAGATGCGCGGCACGGTCAAGTGGTTCAATGCCGAGAAGGGCTTCGGCTTCGTGATGCCGGATGGCGGTGGCAAGGATGTGTTCGTCCACATCTCCGCCCTGAACCGCGGTGGGCTGAGCGGGCTGGAGCCGAACCAGACCGTAAAGATGCAGGTCGCCGACGGTCGCCGCGGGCCGGAGGCTGTGTCCGTCGAGAACGCCTGAGTTACAGCAGCGCGGCGGCCTCCAAAGGGCCGCCGCGCTGCTGGCATTGTTGACTGCCAGCGCTGGCCTTCCCGGCGTCGGCGGTGACGACCGCCGGATTGCAATAGACCCTGGCGTGATGCCTTGGGCGGCCCTGATGCGGCTGCAAGTTCCAGGTGCCGTGCGATGCACCGCTTTCCTGATTGATCCGCAGACAGCTGTTACGGCGGCACACTGCCTATACAGTCGCAGGCTCGGCCATTTCATTCCGGCCGGATCCGTTCATCTCCTGTTGGGCTATGACAAGGGTAGCTTCGTAAAGCACGAGGTTGCCGAATCCTATACAGTGGCGCCCGGCTATGATCCAGCCGCCGGACCGGCAGCGGGTGTGCGGGATGTCGCCGTTGTGCGGCTGCCGCAGCCAATGGCGCCGGCCAGCCGCACGCTTCCGCTCGTTGACACGCCGTTGCCTGCTGGCACGCCGTTGATGCTGGGCGGCTACGGCCAGGACCGGGCCGAAGCCGTGCTGGCCGACAACGCCTGCACGCTGCTGGGCTATGCCGGCCGTGGTGCCGCTGCCGTGCTGGTGCATGACTGCGAGGGCACGCACGGAACGAGCGGCGCACCAATCCTGGCGCGCGATGCTGCCGGCGTTTGGCGGGTGGCCGGCGTCCAGTCCACGGGTCACAGGGATGGGGCAGGGGGGACGGCCATTCCCGCAGATGTGTTGCGCCCGTTGCTCGGGGATCACCGGTAGCGACCAGCGCCGTCTTCTCCCTCTCCCTCCGGGAGAGGGTCGGGGTCATAGGCGCTAACTTAGTCACGGATGCATCCTACATTGGGCTGGATGGCCTGTGTTTGCGTGGGATTGGGGTGATGTCGGCGTTGTCGTGCATTGAG
>JAABUK010004602.1_pt1 | contig 22220 bp, 32 predicted proteins | sample 5559141 | NCBI WGS metagenome assembly JAABUK01 (sample SAMN10711869, study PRJNA513367) | rock metagenome | isolation source: Antarctica rocks | place: Antarctica: Victoria Land, Pudding Butte nord | collected 2016-01-03
AAACTACCAACAGCGGGACATTAGGCTCTTTTTCGAACAGAACTCCCACCAGCTTGGTTTTGTTGCACACCACATACACCTGTGCTTTCAAGCCAGGATGTCTGATGAGTCACTACTGGCTCCACACCCCACACTGTAAGTTATAAAATGAAAAAATGACCTTGCAACCTGCTCAACAATCTTTTCACAGCATTCAGTACCGTACCGACGATAAAGTTGGTCCTTTTAATAATTAATTGCTTTTTGGTGCGACCTTGATTACCCTTAATATTAAAAAATCATTTCCACTTCCGACCAAACTTAAAAATAATCGATAATGGCAATTAAAACGTAAAAATGAGCGCGAAATGATCTTTAGCGTACTGCCGAACGGCCGGGACGCTCTAGCATCAACGGGCACATGTCTTTGATCTGCTTGTGAGTGATTTGCGCGATGTCGGCCCTGAAGAGCCTGTCGGGTGCATTGTGTTTTGGTTTTGGCCAAACGAAACTGACAATTCCTGGTTAGATCGACTGTAACTTGCCCGAATTCTGCTTGAAACAAAACTTATGCCGTAGCTGCTGACAATATGAGTGTACGCACATGCTGCGCAGTGTTGTTGTCGAGTTCTTTTACGGTGTGTCAAGCCAACCGACCTTTAATAAAGTGCATTAAATTTACTCGTGGCCTCGCCGACCTTCGTTAAAAATAATAAAAAATCGTTTTTAGGGTTTTTATTTGAAAAAGGTCTTTCCCAATATTCTGGAGCGGTGCGACCTTATATATAATTTAGACCAACTTTATCGTCGGTACGGTACGTAAGAAAAAACTGCCAGTGATAGAAAAGTTTCACGGTAAGGTGCAGTGATAGAAAAGTTTCACGGTAAGGTGCACTGTACTGTAGTACATCATTTCAATGTTGGTCAAGTGATGTTACAATATTGGTGTTCTGTGTAATTGTACATGTTGACAACAATGTGTACTACTTGTGTGCTGCTAGATTCTTGATAGTCCAGCATATCGAGGTGTGCGCAGTAACAGCGCAAGACAACTACACGATATCGATAGACCCTGTGAGATTGGGCACGAGGATAATTGCTAGTGTCCACTGGAGGTGAGGTTGTCACCAATCACTTTTGTCAAGGACTGGGTGCAGCCAGGTGGGAGTGCAAATACTCTCCTAGGTCTACCGGACAGCAGCTGCAGGATCACTTTGGGGACCATGACATTCTGACAACAACCAACAATCAACAATCAAACTGGCACCTCACACTGCCAGAACGACAGGACTCTGCCAAGCGTGTTCACTCATCCCTTTCAAAGACTGGGTGAACTCGGTATATAGTGCAAATGAATGCCTAGGTCTACTAGGTACTGGGCAGCAGCTGCTGTCAACTTCATGATCATGACATGCTGAAACCAGTGCGTAAATGGAGGCTTGCAGGACACCACGCACATACGCACACAAGGCGCAAGATTGTAACGCCAGCATTGTGTCAGGAAGCAAATTAGATCAATGCAATGTCGTTCTTAGTCCAGGACTGATGCTGAGGAGATGGCGATGTAAGAATAAGGTCGAAGTAAAGTGTCTTACGCTGGAATGGCTACACGCATCTATGGCATGCTCACTCCATATCTGAGGCGCCAAAAGTAGCTATCATGCCTTTGGCTACGGAGTAAGTCAGGTTGCTCACCGCTGCGCGTCACTTGTCTACTTGTTCAGTACTGAAATGTCTGTTACAGATGGGCGTTGGGTTTCTCGCGGGGCTCCTTGCTGTACTCGGCAGCTGAGACTCTTGTATCTGTGTGCGGAAACTGCCTTTCCTTTCACGACCAGCAGACGGCCAAGCAGGTGTGGACTGTGACGTCATGCTGCAAAGTTGGGCGTATGCTGCTGCCCTGTTGATAATGTGTTAACCAAGCAGCAAATTGCAGCATCTACTGACTGGAGCTGCCAGGGGGATCGAATGTTTTGCTGTCAGCAGAGCTCATAATTTGGTTGCTTATGCTGAAAAGGTAAGCGTGTGTGTACTCCTGGCGCAAAGGTACAAAGTCAATTTGCACTCTTCTTCTGACAACCTGCATGCCAAGCAGGGCCTAGCTCCTCAGCTGCACTTTCACAGCACCACTGATCTGAGCCTGCTGCAAACGATCAGTTGGGGTACACAAGCAGGCTATGTTGCAATTGCCTTCTCTGGAGATGGGAAGCGGCTTGCAGCAATTGAGCAAGAACAACCCAGTCGACTTGTGGTGTGGGATTGGCAAGAGGTATAAGACATGCAGCCACCTGCTTGCTGTTTCCTCACATGCTTCCCTTGAAAAACATTCCACTTTTACCTCGTGTTTTTTAAACTACTACCAGGACCTTGTGCTCACTCACAGCACCTTTTAACTGCCAGATTTTGGTGCAGAGCACACAGCTTTTCACTGGCGAGTCAGAACATGCAGTCAGTCAGCTCAGCTTTCATCCCTCTGATCCTGATCTGCTCTGCACTCTTGGTGACAGTGGCTTGTCCTTGTGGCATGTTGACAAACCTGCCAATCAGAGTCAACTGCAGCAGGTTCCTGTGCAAATGTCAGGTGGGTCCAAACTTAGACCAGTCTTTTGCTGAGAGCATGCAGTGCATGAGAGGAAGTGGTGCATGTACAAATCATCATGGTGCCACAACGTATCAGGGCGTGCCCCGTCTGTGTACATTGCGCCAGGGCAAGTTATGCAGCACAGCACAGCACAGCACAGCACAGCACAGCACAGCACAGCACAGCGTGGCATGGCATGGCATGGCAAAGGCCTGCTTAGCACAACCAAGCATAGCGCTGTACAGCTGTCTCACAGTGCAGCCATGGCATGTCACAGACATAGCTAGAACAGAGCAGTACATAGCCAGCTTCAAAGCAGAGCTCTCTGCTCTGTCTTACGTCCCGATCAAGTCTGTCGCTTTTTGGCACAACTCCACACCGATAGCACGTCCATGTCATGCCCTGCTGCATCAGGATGTGCTTCAGTGTGCCTGCAAGCTTACGAGCTTGCTTGCTGATTGAAGCGCACGTGATTCCTGCATATCGTCCTGGGCTAGGGATGCACAAAGACAGAATGCTCTGAAGAGACAAGACTTGTCCTGCACACACCTCTTTCATCATGATCTGGAAAGCCTTTTCATATCTATCACATATCTTGTTTATTACCATCCTGGGCTGCATGTGCCCATAGCCTTGCATACAGGACTGGGCATGTTACACTAGTACTGCAACAAACTTATGTCCACAGGCTTGGAGCCAACCAGCTATGCATGGCTACCGCACAGTCTATACATTGGCTGTGCCAGCGGCTCAGTTGTCGTCGTGGACACCGCCACAGCCTTGAAGTCTCGACAACAGGCACAGTGCACCAGCCAGGCTGGGGCACTGCCTGGTACTGCCCTTGGGCCATGGCCAATTGAGGATGTACCTGGTGTGGGAACAGCAGAAGAAGCAAGCCTACCTGGTGTGGCAGCTCTGGAATATGGCGGTCAGATGTTTCATATTGAGGCTTTGGCTGTGAATAAAGATTGTGTGGCGGTGGCAGGGCATTGCCCAGTTATCCGGTGAGCAGCAAAATGATTTCACCTGGTGTACGACTGCAGAGGCATTGCCCTGCTTGCTTTAGCAAAGCCATGGCGGCTGCAATACTTGCAGCTGGGTACTTGCATGCATGTTGCAACACTCCTTGCATACAGATTGAGCTATTCTGCCCTTGATGGATGTCCAAGTTGATCATACCATGTTGTGCATTGCCCAATGATTCAGCAGCTCTGGCACATGCCTACACACGGCCAAGCCCAGCCAATAGGCAACTGATCCTTGTCTCAGCAGTCTTAAAGCACTTGTGGATGATGTTCACAACAGCCATTTTGCACCCCTGCCCACACATGCGGCATCTGCTTGCATGCAGTTTGTTCAGTCATTCAGACAAGGGAGGGCCTCTGAGCTTGCTGCATGAGCTGGACCTTTGCGTGGTGGGCGTCTCAAGCCTGGCATTCGGTGGCACCCACCACACCAATTTAGCTGTGGGGTCCATGGAAGCCACAACCCACATGGTTCACCTCACTCATTCTGACAATGGTCTGCCAGAACCTCCTCAGGTAGAGTCTTTCTTCTTCCTTTTCTGTAGCTAGCAGTGGCATGCAAGATACAATCGTTTGCCAGCTGCATCATTTCCGGAACACTTGGGTATTCGGGCATTGCAGCTGAAAGGCATCAGCTGCAATGCTTGAATACCCTACCTAAAGCTGCAAGTGTGCAGAACAATGCAGAACAGAACTTGATGGTCAAGTGATGCATAGCAGTACAGTAAAAAGCCATTGGCTGCATCCAATAGGGCATTGCGCGCTCAGCTATGCAAGGCTGACCTAATCTGTATCTTACATACAACTGCGCATCTACGTGCATCCACACTTGCCAGTTTCTTATGCAAGTGTTTAATAACCTGTCTTGTTCAGTCTGCTACTGAACTGCCAAAACCTCCCTGGGTGTTCCCTGCCATGAACAAAAAGCAGATGAGGTCGTAAGGTAATCACTGGTAAGTCTGCACACCCCAGAGTGGAGATACACGGCATGCCTGCAGAGCTGGATTGACATATGCCCACCTGCTGTTGGCTAGATCAAGCCGGGCAAAGAATGAAACTGGCTGCAGGTGAGTCAGCTGGGGCAGTACCATGTTGGCAAGGTATTTGCCTCAGGGGCCCTTCCTGACGGCCGCCACATTGCCACAGCTGGGGAAGATGGCTCCATACGGTTATGGAACGTACATACGCATCGCTGCACAGCCAGACGGACCTTCTCGTCTGCCCAACTGTGAGCTCAAACATCTCTTCAATGTGAAAACGCGTTTGTGCTGTCCCCAGACGTGTCTCTATTCACATTTCCAGTGTAGGGATGACGTTTCTGAATTAGAATAGACGGGGTTTTTTAGAGCTGACTGCAGCTTCGCTCACTGCAGGCTTTTGGCAAATGTGAAATCACAGCATGGCAGTCACTGGTGGTGAAGTTGCATACCACATCTTTAATGTGTGCATCGCCAACTTTGGCCATCATGACCATTTCCACCGCCACCACCAACCTTCCAACACCATCACATGACTAGCATCAGGCTGAGTGGCTTTTGCTACCGCAACAGCTATCTGTCAGTTCACATCAGTTTGTTTCTTGTTTGTTGCGCTGATTGTGGCACATTGTGGCCTTGCCTTCTGCATAAAAATAGTGCAAAGGGGCTTTGTCCACAGTACAGCATAAGGGGGAGCATCAGGTGAGCACTTTAAGCTTCCAAAGTTGTCTGCACTTGCACCCACCTGGGTTACCGAAGCTTCAAACACAGTCTTCTGCTGCCTGGTCAGAAGCCTGACACTGTCTTGAAGCCACACCAACAGCAGCATTGGGTCATGACAGATCCTTCCTGAGGTCTTGTGTCACCACAGGTGTCTTGCCAGCAGCATGAAAACAAGCTTTGTGGCGTTGGGATCTGACTCTGGTGTTGTCAGGCTGATAGATGCAGCCGCAATCAGCTTGACAGTTGTCTTCAGAGCAAGGCTGTGCGAGGGCCCTATCACCTGCATGGCCTTCAGCCCTGATGCAAAAGCCCTGGCTGTGGTGGCTGGCAACAGGTGAGACCAAGTGCATGCTGCAATTAGTTATATTGGTCGCATGTACACATCAAGGATGGCTGACTGGGGACTGTGATGCTTTTTTTAATATAAAGTGATACAAACTTTAGGTTTTCCAGAACATATCCAGACCTTTTCCGGAACTTTTCCAAAGGTTTTCTGACAACCTGAATGGTCTGCTGATGCAGGACTGCAGCGAGGTTTGTTGTTAAGAGCTGAGAGTAAATCAGTTTTTGCCTAGCAAAGCCTGTCGAGAACACACCACATCCTCAAAGCCTTCAGAGACACTATTGCTTAGCAACAAGAGCCAACAGCTACCAAATCTGAAGCAAACACCAGACGTTTGTTTAGCAAAGAACCAACCAGCTGTTGACACAGCTCGCATTAGATGATCCTATCAATCAGTCAATCAATTTACATTTCCTGTCTTCTGGGGAGTCAACAGACAATAATTGGGGAAGACAACATACCATAAGCACTGCATGCACAAGACATGCACACAGTCCACACCATGTGCGTGCTTCAGCATCAGCACTGCTGCTGCTGCTGCAGGGTCTGGTTTGTGGGCCTGGGGTCAGTCCCCGGGGTAGCCAAGACTGTTGGCTACACAGAGGTGCATGCCCAAGTATTGTGCATAGCTTGGCTTGAGCAGGCTAAGGCTCCATTGTTGCTGGTGTCCCTAACGTCTCAGACTCTGTTGGGGCTGTCGCCAGACTTGGCATCAGCAGCACAAGGTGGGTGCGCTGTTTTATGTTCTCTGGCACAATCTGTGTGGTATAGCCCATCTGGACAAGGTTTGGGTGCTGTGCAAAGTTCTCTGGCAACTGTATGGTGTATAGCCGATATGTTTCATATGTTCAAAAAGACTGCCCGTGCTGCAGTTGAATGCATATGTCAGGGAACATCAAGTGCACCAGGCGTCTGAAGGACACGTCCCTTGTTTTGGATTTGCATGTCTGCAACATACGTGTGATGACCCCGCTGCTGTGTTCATACTGCATACTATACCATGTGGCATCCAGGCGTCTTGCAGTTTGCTGCCTGCTTGCAGGTTGGCATTGCTTGAGACAGTTGTCAGCGCTCATTGCTGTGCTGTTCTGGATGTCAGTGCCCACTTGCTCACTGGCCTGTTGACAACTGGAAGCAAGCCTTACCATGTTCAATTCCATCCCACACCTGTTCGTGCTGACATTGTTGATGCCTTGCGTTGCAAAGGCCCTCGATGAAAACTGACAACTCATCTCTGCTGCTGCAGGCGGTGGCCTGAGGCTGTCAGCTGCAGCAGTGCCCTCAGCTTCCCTGAGTCTTGATCAGCCACTGCTGCACATGGTGACACCAGCGGTGGCCAGAGATGCTGCTCCAGTCATCCTAGGCATGAGCCCTGACAGGATCCTCAAGCGGTACACCTTACCCAAGGAGGTGGCAGGCTGGGCTGCTGTCAAGGGGAGGCACCTGAGTCCCCAAAGCTCCACTCCTGGTCCCCAGAAGGCATGTTGCCTTCAAGATGCAAGATACAACTGTACATTGAGTTGCTTGCCTTGTGCATGACACTCTGACAAGATGCACTGTGCCACCGATTGTCTTACCTTGTGCATGACGCTCTGACAAGATGAACTGCGCCACCAAGTATCTTGCCTTGTGCATGACATTCGGAATGTGCTACCAAGTATCTGGCCTTGTGCTTGACGTTCTGACAAGGACTACCACGCCACCGGTTTGCTTGCCTTCAGCATGACATGTGTCTGTCTTTACACCTGTCCTTTCAAGCCAGGATGTCTGATGAGTCACAAGTGGCTCCACACCCAGACTGTAAGGTATGAAATGAATGCCTATTGGATGCCTCATTCATTCTTTGATCAAATGTGTCTTTACTTGGTGTGTACAATCCTGAGGGGCTTCCTGCATGAGATCCTGTTTTGGCTACCCGCATACCAGCAATGATGCAAGTCAACTCGCTCTAAATCAGATCAGACACATTTACGCTAACGTTTACGACTGTATGGGTTGTTTCTGCATATACAAGGCTGCTGACTGCATGCCCATGGCTTGCAGTGTGCTGATGATGTCATACACAGTCTGTCAACAATTGCTCTTCCCTGAAATGCGATACATTGCATCAGAGTGTGTGGGCATGTTGTGAGTATGCTCACAGTGAGTGTGCTCATGGTGAGTGAGCTCATGGTGAGTGAGCTCATAACAAGCGAGCTCACAGTGAGTGAGCGCATCTGGAGTGAACTCTTGGCTGCAACTCCAAGGCATGCATCGCCCCATGCAAGCTCCTCCAACTGTTTTGCAAATGATGTTTGAGGATGATCAGAGTAGGTTTGGTACGCTGCGTGTGCAGGCTGCTGGTGGGCTGAGCACAAGCATAAGCGGCGAGCTGCTGTTGGTGGGTTCTGCAGATGGGTGCATGATGGTTCAGCCCTGCAGGCTGGACCCAGGCAGCCCCCGCACAAGCCAGCCTGTGCTGCATGACATGTGGGCAGGTGAACCACCCCCCCCCCTCCCCTTTTGCTTTATGTGTGAATGATGACTGCAGTTTCCTTAAGGCATCTTCCCAATGTAGAAACGCGATTTGACTGTCCCCGGCATTCCTTAGTTTTGACTTCCAGTGTAGGGATGACATTTTAGAAACAGACATTTTAGGGTTGAAAGGAGCTCTTGATCTGACCTGCCTGCTGCTGCAATGGCTGCATAGATCAGCTCAGGGGACTAGTGGGATTGAAAAGAGCTGATGATCTCACCTCATGAGACTGCTGGCTGTGATGGCTGCATAGATCAGCTCAGGGGACTGTGGCATTGACTGCAGGACTATGATGTTGACTGATGTTGACTGCAGGACTATGACTGCAGGACTATGGTGTTGACTGCAGGCGGTATCAGCAGTGTATCTTTCAGTGCAACAGGGGAACACTGCCTGACAGCTGGCCTTGATGGCGCCATTCTTCTTCACACCGTCCAGGAGTCAGGAAAGGCACACCTGAGCCAGTTGCCTGTTCAGGCACCAGCCCTTGGTGACGCACAGGACATGGACATCCTGGATGACGATGCTGAGGCAACTGAAGTATGTGCATTACTGTTTTGCCAAATTTGCTGATGTACGCATTCGCCCATGTAGTCATCCTGACAGACAGCGACGAGATGAAGGATTAGGGCCCAGTTTAGTGACGGCTTCATCCACCTGATGTGGTTACAGGTCATCAATTGTGGAGATGTTCACTGGTTCTTGTTCTTGGTTCATTTGGACATGTATTGCTTGACTCATCCTTTCACTAATGCTTTCATTCCTTCACTCCTGTGCATGTACCTTTGCTCTTGCATTCTTGCACTCATTCAGTCAGTCGCTCACTCCTTCTTTCATCTACCCATCCATGCATCAGTCACTACATCATGCATTCATCTGTTTGCTCTGATCAGCAGCAGCAAATAGAGTCCATATCTCTCTCTGCTCCTGCAGCAGGCCTCTTAGGTTGATCACTTTGGGGTTGGGGGGGTGGGGGCAACAGCCTGTCACAGTTGCTGTTTGAGGCCAAGCTGCTCTTACATGCAGGAGGCACGTCATGCTGAAAGCCTCAAGCAACAGCCAACCCAGGAAGCCCTTCAGGCCCAGCAGAAGACCCTAGACCAGCTGGCATCCATCCACGAGCGTGCACAGCAGCTTCTGCACCAGAATGAGCAAGCAGCCCAGCGCGAGCAGCTGCCGCACCAGGATCTTGTGGTGGATGTTGCGGGTATGGGACGGCTGGAAGCCCTAGGGGAGAATAGGGTTGCAGCCCTCAGGGAGAGCATCCTGAGGGCTGGTCTGGAACAGACCCTGATCTGGGGCCGTCTGAAGGAGCTGGGATGGGATTGTATGAAAGTGCACCAGACTACCCTCACAGGCATCAAAAGCTGTATTGAGGTTTGTCTCGCGACACCCTTCACCATCATCTGTACAATGAATCCTTGCTGATGCTTGTTTTCACTATGCCAATGTATGCACTGCAGAGCCCTGACATTCAGTGAGTCGATGATCTGCTGGCGTGCGATTGTGCTGACAGAATGCCGTGTGCAGGTGAGCAACTTTGCCGTGCTCAAGAGCAGCGAGCAGGATGCCCTGATGGACAAACTGGTGCTGATGCATGAGAGAGACCTGATGCAACCGCCTCCTCAGGTCAGCCCAGGTCTCATTGGCAGCACCGCCTGCTGACATCTGTGTTGTTTGTGCTGCATGCATGGGCTGTGTGCGCCCTCTGCGTCCCCAAGCCCAACCATTTCTAAGCTGCGTGCTCATCTGTATCCAAGAAACAGTCCTTCTGTATGTTTCAGTCATTTAGCATAAATGGTCATGCACCATGATGATGGCTGATGTGCGTCATTGCAAATCACTTTATGGCAGTTTGGTTCCATCCTCAGCCTTTGAACTCTTTTCTGTGACTCTCCTGAATGCAAGCAGCAATGCAAGCTGCATTTATGCAAGCAGCAATGGTGATTGTTTTGTTCTTGGCCGCAGCTGAACATTCAGGTGGCGCCCAGCAATGCAACATCCCTCATGGGCCAACAGAGCCTCAGCTCTCTGGCCTCCCCCTCGCCTCAGCAACCCCCACCCCCCTCAATCTTCGCCAGAACCCTGCCTCAGTTCGCCCCCGGGCCCAGAGGCTTTGCCCTGCCCTCTGCATCAGAATCCCCGGACGGTACACTCAGCAGCCAGGAGCAGGAAGAGGCACAGCGGCTGGGGTTTGGGGAGGGTAGGCTGAACCCCCCTGGCCGCCAGACCCTTCAGGCACATGTTCTGCATCAAGAGATGAGCAGTGCAAAGGTAGAGTGAACCTGAAACTACTTGCCTGGTCTTGAGTCATACTTTGGGCCAGCTGACAAGTACATGCTTGAGGCCCTGGCATGTGAGCGAGAGGACTCTCAGGGCTTGCTAAGAGTACTCCAGATATGGTACCTGCATTGTGTGTTTGTTATAGAAGATCCATGGCATGGGCTGCATGCAGCATGATACATGTTCTGGCCTCCTATGTGTTGATGTGACTGATAACATGATCTCTAGGTTGAAAACTTGCTGCTTGGCTCCTTGAATGACATGAGTCAATTCTGTATTGCACATGCAGGCAGACTTCAATGCACGCTTTGAGGCGACCCAGAAGAGTAGGCAAGCAGACGTGGACAGGATTCTGGATGCCAACAACCGTATCAAGGAGATCTGGGATGAGCAAGCCAGGCAGGGGGGCGCCGCAGGGGAGGGGGCCCTGTTCAAGCCCCAGGGGGGTCTTGACGATGTTGAAAATAGTGTCCTATCTGTCCAGGTATTGATTCTGCTTTGACATACAGACTGAAATTCTGGACTCAGTCACTTGAATATGAAGGAGATTTTGACTATTTGCTGATAGATGATGCATCATCATCACTACGAAGAGGATGCTTTCCTGTGCTGTGTGACTTGCAATAGTGTGTGCATTGCAGACATGACAGATACTTTCCCCTTCTGTGAGACATCACAGCAAGCCAGATGTGTATCTGCACTATGACGCTCTGCATTCCAGGCAAAAGATTGACATATGTGCTTGTGCTGCTCTGGGCTTCCGCCTTGGGAGGCTCCCGCTATGATTGCTGAAAAGCGTACTTTATTCTTTATTTCCATGTGCTTTTGCTGCAGGACTCTGAAGTGCATGTGCCGCGGTTCCTGTCAGCAAAAGACAAGGCCCGCCTGGCGGCTGAAGCTGCAGAAGAAGAGGCAAGGGCCAGGGCCAATGCAGGCAATGACATGGCTGCAAGGGCCCTGAAGCAGATGATGAACGGCAGCCCAGCTGGGCTGTTGGGCGGGGCTGCCCAGGCAGCCCTGGCTAGACCCCCCTGGATGGCAGGGGAACCCTCCCAGTTTACCCCAGAGCAGCAACAGGAGGTATGCTAAATCTCTGGCCTGTTGCTGAGTTCTTGCCAGAAAAGTAAAACCTTCCTTTTAGGCCCCATTTTTGTTTCTTTTGGTCCAGATCATAATCACAGAAGAACCATTCTTGCCTAGCATCAGACACAGATGCCGGGGACAGTCACTCTCAAATGCAGCCTGAACCCAGTTGATGCATGAACTGCATTCTACACAGACTGACAAGAATGTCAGAAGCACATCTGGTTTTGATCTGGTTTCCTCCCAACAAGGAAATGTGAGATGCATCGAGGTGCCTGCTACTCAGTCTATTCATGCCAAGCAATGGAGTCTTGTTTGCCCAAAATTGTGCTTGAATTCATTGTTGTTGAAGATCATGTTGACAAGCATGTTGATCTCATTGTTGTGCAAAAGCATGTTGAAAAGCATGTTGATATCATTGTTGTGCTGTCTAACAGGGCAGCAGAGTCTGCTTTAGTGCATACCCACAAGATCAATTTTCTCCGATTTCGATAGCTGCCCTTCTGTCAGCCCTCTCCCACCACAGGTGAAAATATGGGAGGAGAAGGCCAAAGCCCTAGTCGAGGAGCGCGCCAAGCAGAGATCAGCCTTGGAAACTGAGCTCAGGACTCTAAAGGCAGCTCAGGATGACATAGCCGCCAGATTTGATGATTCACTTCTGGCTTTGCAGACGGTAAGCTCACCATTCTGTTTGCACATCCTTTCATACTTCACATGTTGACCAGAGGTGCAAGTCTTGCAGTTGTGCATACCATGCTGACAAGAAAGTAGTCTGCACCTTCAAACTTTCAATTTGTTGATGCTGTCCTGCATTATACCATAACATACAGGCTTCGAAAACTGCATTTGCTCAGTGTCATGTAGTGCTTGGTGTGCATTGACTTTGTAGTCAATGTCTGTTGACTCCCCTGGTGAGTCCCAAACAGGAAGTGATAATTGATTCATTGACTGATTGATGATTAATTGATTGGTTGATTGGTTGATTGATTGATTGATTGACTGACTGACTTATTTATTTCTTTATTTCTTTATTTATCTTTTGATTGATTGATTGATCTTTTGTTTGGTTGAGCCTGCGTGTGCCCAGCTCATGATGAAGGGTGTTTATTATTTTTGACTTTACCTGTATTGATTGATTGATTCCAGGCGCGTGTAGAGAAGGAGGTGCAGATCAACCAGGTAGACCTGCAGAAGCTGAAGCTGACCGCCTCAGCTGACCGCCTCAAGCAGCTCAGCCCCTCAGCTGAGCTCACTCTGCAGACTCAGCTGGCCGAGGCTGAGAGCAGCTTTGCTGCAAAGCAGTTTGAGATGGCTGATGTGACTGCACAGCTGCAAGATCACAGGGAGGTTCTGGCTGCACTGCAACAGGTACTTCCTCTGCAGCTGCTGCTAATACTATAACAGGTACTTCCTTTGCAGCTGCTGCTGTTACTGCAACAGATACTTCTTCTGCAGCTGCTGCTAATACTGCAACAGGAACTTCCTTTCCAGCTGCTGCTATCACTGCAACTGGGCTGTTCTTGCAGGGCATGCTCATGCATTGTCATGCTTTGCAAGCTTTCTATATCAACAAACTCACACATGGGCTACAACAAGATCCCAAGCATTCTTGCTGTCACAATCTTCGGCAGATTTTGCTGGTTGCATACTTAAGTTGTTGACCTCAGATACCAATGACGTGATTCCAGGCAAGGTAAATGTAGCTGGATTTCACTTTATGGTGCCTCATTGAACACACTGGCAGACCAGCACCTCAAGCAATGCTGAATGAGTGAAACCATGTCTGCATGATTGAATGGCAGTATGAGTGAGCTAAGTGCTGGTAGGATGAGCAAACGGATGAATACATGAATACAGACAAAGCAATGATTGATTGGATGGATGCTTGCATGAACAAACAACTGAATGGCATGAATGAACGAATCAGTGGATGCATGAGTTTGCACACAGGACGACAAAGCGTTGGACAAGGCGTGGAAGAAGGAGTCAACGGAGGCTGGTGAGGGCCTAGGACACACCCTCTATCAGCTGTTCAAGAAGCGTCAAAGGTACATTTTTCTCACCTGCTGCTGAAAAAAACACAGTCTGAGTGTCACATGCAAGCTGCTGATGTGTCTGCGCATGTCTGATGTGTCTGTGTGTCTATGTGTCTATGTCCGTATTGTCACAGGAGCTAGAAGTGAAACAAGTCGACAGGTCTATTGCAGGAGCCTGCATTGACTGTGAGTGTGTGAGATGCCCTACAGGCAGGCACATGGCACAGATGCTGAAGCAGCATCAAGCGCTGATCCATCTGATAGGAACCTCTTCCCATTAGTCAGCGAGCCACCTGCTGATGATGAGTCAGCCATGGCTGCTGCAAGCGTGCTGGATGAGTCATCAGACCGTCCTGCTGAGCTGACTGATGTCTGGTGGAGACGCCTCAATGAGGTGGCTCACCCAGTTTGCTTGCACAACACTGTTGTGACGATCGTTGTATCTGTCTCATCGGAGCTGGGGTTCTCAAACAACAACAGAAAAGGGTTACTGAAACCAAGAGAGGTTATTGGCACTGCCAGCTGTCCTTCTCCCATCTTTGGCTGGAGCTTGCATCATGCCAAAAGTTAAGCTTGTTCAGCTGGAATGTGCTGGGTGTTGATACTACCAGCACGCCTAGATAGGCTTCTTTAGAACGTGAGGTGTCACTGTCACACAGCAGCTTGTCCAGGGATCTTTCCAGCACTGTATATACCTGAACCTGTAACTGAACGCAAGGGAAACATATGTGCATAGTGAATGGATGAGTGACAGTGACTGTGCAAGGAATTAGCATTCCAACACTCTAGCACTGCGCCTTTCACCTGAAGTCAGCTCCAGTCACCAACTTGAAGCAGTTTTGAGGAGAGACAAAGGTCACAAACCTTGTCTTATTCCCAAAATGCAGAACTCAAGTTTACCTTGCAGTCTGGTACAGACAAGCACATGGAGGCGCAGTCATAAGCAAATGTATGTCATGCTCAGGCTCAGTCATGCTTGACTTGTCCTGCACGTACCTAGCTCACCGTGAGCTGAAAAGCAATATCATTATTATTATTATTATGATATTGATTATTTATATTAATATTATTATTGTGTCATGCTCAGGTTCGGCAACAGAAGCTGGAGTTTGAATACCACATCAGGAAGCAGCAGGCAGCGGTGGCCACCGCCTCAACCTACCAGGAGTCCCTGCAGGTATTTCCCCTTGCATTTAGAAAAAAAAAGGAAAGACTACGCCTTTTGGGGTCAATTTAATGAGAAGCCAAGTATCATACCGGGCTGCCCAGGGATCCCCTTGCATCTATCCAACCCATGTATTTGTCTACTGGCTGGTGCCTCATTGGCATAGTCTTGCTCACTGCACACTTTAGCTGCTCAAGGCTGCATAACTTGACGCTGGAACCTTGGCTTGGGGGCATAACAATTCAATCAATCAATTGACAGCTCCTGTCTTTAGGAGTCACACAGGTAACATCACACTTGTACCAGATTGGAGCCTGTGACCATCAAAGGGTGAGTAGCTGTGTCAGGCGTGAAGCAGACATGTGTCAACCAGGCTCAGGTCTGCAGTGACATGACACACGTTGGGTGCAGCACGTCCTGCCACAGCAACGCCAGGGCGAAAGGCTGCGTCGCGTCTGCACAACAGCATTTGAAGATATAAACATGGAGTCTTTTACTTTTCCAAAAGACAACAAACATGTAAAAAAAGGTCTTTTGTCAATCATGCTGTTGTGGTGCTGTGCAGGCTGATGTGATTGTGATGGAAGCAGCACAGAGCAGTAAGCAGGCACAGCTGGGACTGTTCCAAGAAGAGCAGAAGAGGATAGAGGAGGACATCTACGTGCCCCTGAGGCTGAAGCAGGGGCAGGTGGAGATACAGCCCCAGGGCATTGTGGACAGCAGCATGGAGGATGCTGTGCTGGTGGCCTTGCAGCTCGTTCAGGTAGGTTGTGGGGCTAGAGCTTGGGGGTTTGGGGGGGGGGGGGACAGGGGAGGGGTGCTTGGGGGTTGTGGGGCTTAAAGGTCGGGCTTGGATCGACATCAGCCTCCTCTTTGCAACCTACTTGCAACACACAATCAACTTTATACGTGCGTGCATGACTTGCCCGGTTTGATGAAGCAAAACCCAGGTGTAGATTCGGTTTTGGGGCTCTGCAAGAGCAGCTTTGGCCTTGAACTTGTTGTTGCACGCACACAACCAAACTGCCGTTGTTGTCCCCGATAGGCAGCATGTTTGCCCTTCAAGCCTGCTTGACTGGGAGCATGCTTGCCCTTCAAGCCTGCTTGACTGGGAGCCTGTTTGCCCTCCAAGCCAGCTTGACTGGCAGCATGCTTGCCTTTGGCATGTCACGGGCAACCTGACCCGCTCAAGCTATGCGCATGATCTCATGATCGACATGTCTTAATATGTTTGCTGGTCACTAATGCAAAATCGCAACTCTGATCGCATGCCATTTGTTGGTTCATGTTCCTACAGTGGAGTATGCTGTCACAGGGTCTGAACCAAGGGGTGACAGTGGAAGGGAAGAAGAAGGTGGATGTGCTGAGAGCCACCAAAGACTTCAAGAAGGGCATTTATGGCTTGCAATGGGAACACACCCGAGGCAATATGAAGGTACTGAACTATGCTGCACTGTAGCACACACTTTGTTCGGGCATTTTTTTGATATGTCATCTCCTCGATGACAACTTCACCTGCTTGATGTCAGTTTATGGGAGTCACAAAGCTTGTGACTGTGCTGTTGACATTCATCTTACATCTACATGTGTGTTTTGGATTCTGCTTCATGGTCAGCTGTGCATTACTGCATTGTGATGCACGATCACCTGATGTGTCGCACATTTGTTCATTATGATGTACATCCGTTTTGACAGCACCGTCATGGCACTCCAAAGACCAGCGTCCTTTGTCATATGGTCAGCCAGCCAATCGTAACAAAGCACCTGAGGCTGTTCATTGTCAGGATTGAATTCTGGACTCTCTGTTGGAGTATGTTCTGCATTGCCGCAATCTCTGCCCATTCACCCACTTCTGCAGCTGCATCAAGCCATGTACAAGACAAGCTGCTTTGAGCAGCCTTGTGCAATTGCAAGCCCTTCGCCTATTCAACCAATCGTTCCTATGAAAGATGATAAACTCAACAAATATGAAGACAAGAGCAGCAGTAGCAAACATCTTGGAGACCTTAGGTATCTCTAAAGCCTGAGGAGGTTTCCAAGCTGGCAGCAAAGTCAGCAGTGACTCATCACCCTTGGCAGCTACGTCATCCTGAGCTGCCTTCATGCTTCTGAGCTCTGTTCCCAGGGCTGATCTCTGCTTGGCATGCTCGTCAACTTGACAAGTTAGGGGTATGGCTGAGATACACGACACGGAAGTGACACTCAAACGCAATCCGAAGACAGACGGACCGCGCAGAGCTACGCTAAAGGCAAATATGAAATACAGACAGCGACAGATAGTTACAAATCTGCAAGGGTAAGGCTATGTTATGCGCAGGTGGCCAACTTGATGGAGATTCTGAGGGAGCTTCAGCTGCTTCGGGTGACCAGGGAAGTGCAAGCTGTCATCTCCAAAGGGGGCCCAAATGGGGGCGCTGTGGGGGCCGGCACCCTGCACCCTGCCTCACAGGAGCTGCAGACCATTGAGAATCTCATGAAGCACAATGACAGGTCAGGGGCCAAAGCCATGTTGTTATTTGAAGCCTTGACCCACTTGGGTAAGGGGCCACATCTACATTGTTATGTAGATTTGACACACTTGTGATTCAGCAGTTGGTCTAAAGCACCAGTGTGGTAAGCTTATACTTGAGCTTAGCATTCAACTTGCAAAGTACACAGGCTGTGATGGCTCATCTCGCCAGGCACAACTTTGATGCGCTCAACTGGGGAAGCGCTCAACTGGGGAAGCGCTCAACTGGGGAAGCGCTCAACTGGGGAAGCGCTCAACAGCCAGGCATTTCCACTTATGTATGTGTATTTGAATCTGTCCTTTGGCTGCAGGCAAGCTGATAGCCTTGCATGTATTCAGTAGAAGGCTCCATGTGCCGCCAAACATCCTTGTGCTACCAAGGACTGATCGAAAGACTGATGCTCAAGACATCTGTCAGGGTTTCAATATGACATGAAACCAGCTTTCTGACAGCACATGAAACATTTCTGACTGCACCATCATAAGTTGCCAGCTGCCCTGCAGGCTGAATGTGAAGAATGTGAAGGAGCGTGAAGCAAAGCTGGGACGCTTGGGACAGGCCATTGAGGAGAGACACCAGCAGAACACCAAGCTGCTCAAGGTGAGCTGCGTTTTGGCTGCCAAGCGGCCGCATAGACCTAGCTCATCATGAGCTGGAAAGCGTTTTCATTATTATGGTTGTTATTATTATGCAGGAAGTGGAGCAGGTCAAGAGTAAGCTGGATGTTACAGCATCATCCAGCTCACCCACAAAGAAGTCTGAAAGTCCACATGCCAGGCGCATGCGCAATCTGGCCACACAAAGGCAGCTCAGAGACATTGCTGCCATGCAGCAGGAACGTATGGGTCAGCTACAGGCGGAAATTGAGAATCTGCACAGGCGCTCATACCCCTCATTTGCTCAGCGAACCATTAATTACCCAGATGAAATAGACAGGATCCTGTAAAGCTTGCCGAGGTACTCACACGAGTGACATTGATATGACGTGCATGTGTACCAGCAGCAGCTGAATCACCACGAAACTTCAGTCATCAATGAGACATGATGTCATTTAGATTGTCTATGCCAGCCTATATCACTGAAACAAAACAGCTACTTTCAAACTGCAATGCATCCTATATTGACAGACGTCTGTATGTGCCTTTCATGATGATCATTCTGATCTTTTGTGACAACTGAACCCCTAGTATAGGCTTCCTCAAATCATGAAAAACAAAATTGTGTGCAACTCAGCAGGAGTTGAAGGCGCAGCTAATGCACATCAAGCATGTTGTTGGCTTTGAATGAAATCTGTGTTGAGTAAGCAGCTAGCAAAATTATTGGCACAAGCAGAGTGCTTCATCTGGGTCAAGCAGATGCTGCCAAGCAGCAGGATGGCCAAATGTAGGGCAGAAAAATACAACTCAAATGGTACAAGCTCACGCAAAGACAAAAGCTTTGGCCTGTTGGCCCTCTCCTCAAAATTGGCTGGAACTTGCCATCTCAAAATTGCAATCAAATTCATATACTGATGTGCTGCCCTGAGACCTTCTTGTCATTCTTTCTACATTCTTTCTACAATGTGTTGCTGCACTACTGAGCACTGTGTTGTGCAATCTGTGTGCGCAGCTGCTGCAGCTTCTGCGCTGTCAAGTTGGCAGCAAACTCAGCTACAATGCCATTGTCGCCCTTGAGAAAGTGGAAGTAAGGCAGCTTGGGCACTCCAATTTCTTCACACATGGCCTTCAGACTGTCTATCCCAGCATTTACCTGCAGAATCATACATTGCCTTGCATTGTCCAGCTCTAGTGATAGCAGCAGACTTGTACACTTCAGCACCATCAAACTCTGGCCATCAACTGAAGCAAACTTACCGATAAGAAGGTCACATGACGGTAGCTGCGCGCCAGGTTCTGTAATTTCGGGTGCAGACTTTTGCATGCATGACACCACGGGGCAAAGTAGTCTACCACCACCAAAGTATTTTCTCCCTTGGCAAGCCGTATCCTCTCTCTAAACTCCTCAGTCGAGGCAATGAGGTGCATGTTTGATGGATTCTGAATCTCCCACCTGCAGGACAATGCAAAAGTGACGAGCAGTCCCAGGTGATATTTACATCTTAGGCAAAAGTCTCTCACCAGCCTTTGCCTAAAGATGATGCTTGTACATACTCCTGACGGGACTGCTTCCTTCAAGTCAAAAGAATGGGTGTTAATGTCAGGAGGTGGAGGTACTTGCTGCTGTGACAACGTGACATCGTACACATTCTCACCTAGCCTCAGCCTCTCTGCGTCGTCTGATAGCGTCTGGGTGGGAGCTGACCGCTGGAGCAGCCTCGGGAACAGTCAGACGACCAACTGTCGGTGGCCGGGAAGGAGATTGTGCCCTTTGTACTGCTGACACAGCGACAGGTCCTTGTTTTGCCTTATGCTGCACGCTTCTTGACTGGTGAAAAGGGGTGCCGCAGACCGCATTTTCGCGTGTAGGCTGCCCAAGCTGTTTGCATGCAGTTGCTGACTGAGGGGAGGTCAGAACGAGCATTGTCACGCTGGCCGACAGCAATTGCTAGCGCAGCAGCGAAGAGTAATACTTGCTGTGTTCCTTGCTAGGAAGACACCGCACAGACTCCGTTATACGCTTTGACAGTAGTTGTATGCGTTGTTTCTAAGCCTAGAGCTAAACGAGTAGGCACTGCTCATATTGAGAAATATTGTAGATGTGTGCAGCAAAGGAATGCCCACCAGCAGCAAGCCTTGCAGCCTGCAAGGTCGATCAGGAGATTTGGGTCATGCGCGAGCAGCTTGTTAAAGCTTCACAACGCGATTACAGTTTGGCCAGCTGGCTTTTACGTATACGACACGCGTCAAGTAGGTCAATGCAGCGTCACTTCACCCAATGATGCATTGCTCCTTCCACCATGCTGCGCATACAACAGCTTCCGTAACCTGCAAGCGCTTGTCCTGCCGTGCGCTTCAGATCACTACCTAGATTACTAGGCTATTTGCTGCAAGTTTAGATAAGCTTGCAGATAGTCTTGCTTTCGTGAACTCAGCTTAGCAACCTGCATGTGTCATGAGGTTCAAGCTGCCATGCTGATGCCTCAACATTCGTTCGACTCACTGTCAAGCAGTGTTCACTCTCAAGTGCATTCTGTTTGTGTTCTAGGTCATGGAAGTCACTAGCTTTCTGACTGCCCTCTTAGCTGACCAATTCCAATTGCAATTTTGACAGTTTTTCATACTGTTTGAAACACTGCTGTGCGCCCTTTGCTACTGTGTCCAGCAAACAGTCAATCTATATGTGGTCTCCTTGCTACATGGTCTGACCATAGCTGCGCTGTAGCAATGTTGTGCAGCTGATAACACATGTATGGTGACAGACATTAATGAAATATTTGTGCTAGTCTGCACCCCGTAGAGTAAGCATGTGAGGCAAGCAAGCCTTAGCTGCACTACACCATTAGCATGTTTCAAGCAGTGAAGGAATGCTCCCTGAAGGCAACGTTGGGGTTGTGCCTCACTGATCAGTCATACTACCGTAATCAAACAATGTTATGCCGAATGCATCATGCTCAGTCAGCTCACACATGCATAGGATCCTATTGCGGACTCTTACAGTTCAAATTACAGCAACGCAACATGTTCAGCTAGCAAGGGCCCAAAAGGTGCCAAGTAAATGTAGAAATTGTGCCTTCACGACATTAACTCTTGTGCTCAGTGACGGGCATATATTCAGTGTTCAGTGTTGCCAGGGCACTGTTTCAAGTTGGGCATGTGCACTAAAAGTGTGCAGTAAAACACATGCTGGTCTTCAATTTGCGACTTTGATGAGCTTGTGGTGGTAGGCGCTGCCAACCAATGGCGCGCAAGCTAAAGAGACAGTAAATTTGCAAAATTGTGGGCAAGATACCATTGCACCTAATCTATTAAAAAAACAGGTCACTTCAACTGACTTGCACCGTTGAGAACTACTACACGATCATAAGCCAAGGTTGTTTGAGAGGTAAGACAGGTTGTGGGCTCCAAGACTGACAACTTCAAAGCAGTGTTCATGTGCTGTTTCATAAATGATCAGGTGAATGCCATTAAAGGGATTGGTACTGCTCATCTTATGCTTCACGCAGCAGCTGCCCAAAAAGCTGCAGCACTTCCAGCAGAGGACTCACACTGCCCAAGTTACTGCGTGGCCTTAGCTGACGCTGGTCTTGTTGGAGTTGCGGCCTTCTGTACTGTGAATGTAGGTGCCTGTGCTGCTGACCCTCAAAATGCCTCAAAAACTCATCAAAGTCTGCAGTCAGCCTTGCAGTGCAGTTCTGCACCTGGGAAATGAACTGCACCAGGTCAGGGGCTACATTGTGCCCTGCATCCCTTAGCTGTCTGTTGGTCCTCTGCAGCTCAAGATGCTGTATGTCCCAATTCAGAGGGCGACCTTGAATAGACATGATACGTGCCATCAGAGATTGAACGTTGTTTTGTGCCTCCATGAGTGCCGCTATGCTTGATATGCTTGTTCGGTCCTGTGTGGTGCGTGAGTGCCTCACAGCAGGGACTCCAAACAAGTCTGAGGTACCAGATCTGGTACTCAGGTGTTCCGCCGGATGTGATGTGCGTACAAATTGACCCAAGTTCTCTGTATGGTGTTGACTGCGGTCCTGGTGATCCTGTGTGCGCTCAACTCTTGCATTGTCATTATCGGTTTCAAGGGGTTCCTGGACTGTGTTGCAAAGTGGGCACTGTGATCTCCACCCCGTTGTCGTGAAGTTTCGTAATGCCTGGTGGCACAAGTACGGCAGAATGGGTGACCTGCGTGCAGATCACAAAAAACGTGTCTGGTCCCAACGTTTCGTATGGTTTATTGCGCTCAAACAGCGCCACTAACAAAACCACCGCAGATGTAAACTCACCGCACTGCAGCGTTTGCACTCCTCCGTTCGTGCCCAGTTCATCCAAGCAGATAGCGCAAGGGTTGTTTGGCTCGGCCATCTCAGTCCCCCAAAGGTGCTCGTTGCAACAATCAGCCGA
>JAABUK010004603.1_pt1 | contig 22218 bp, 26 predicted proteins | sample 5559141 | NCBI WGS metagenome assembly JAABUK01 (sample SAMN10711869, study PRJNA513367) | rock metagenome | isolation source: Antarctica rocks | place: Antarctica: Victoria Land, Pudding Butte nord | collected 2016-01-03
CGATCTCTATTCAATCACAGTCAAAGTTGAAACCTTCTACCGCCTTCAGCTACCTAGAAGCATGAAGCATATACATTCAATGTTCAGTTCGAAGTGTCTACGACCTTCATCAAATGATTCTCTATCGAAACAACACTCTGAGTCTTCTAGATCATTGATCATTGAAGAGAATGAAAAGCACTGAGAAGTAGACGATATATTGAACTTCAGGCGATATAGAGAAAGACTACAATACAAGGTCAAATGAATCGAGGTAGATCGTGACGACGAATGATACTATGCCGATAAAGGGAAATTCGATGACTTGAAGAAAGTTCTGAACGAATTTCACAAGCTATACTCGAATAAGTCGCACTAAATTGAAAACACGATGAATTTTTTTGCTTTTATTCCTTTTCTATTCATGCGGACATGAATGTTCGAAGGGGGGAATAATGTTACGAACATGCCTGACTCGACCAGGGTTCAGATCTAACCCTAATCAATTTGATTAGGGCAAGTCATGACGCTATGCCTAGTTTGAACCTAGCGCACCCCTATTGAATTCTTCGAGCCATCCTCAGCACTTCTTCCCGTTGTTCAGCACTTTCTTCATTCATTCCTTTCATCATTCTTTTAGGCAAACACGTCTGGCATATTACATCACATCTGTATCGAGTCTAGCGCAGCCTCAAGCCATTATTTATAGAAGAGCTCGCACTCTTTCTCTTCTGTATTCTTAATGTCTTGTTATAGTTACCTCTAAAGAGCAATACATACATACCAGCCTCGAGCCCCTTTGGTTGAATGATCTAGGCACGGTCCCAACATCATGTCTTGTTCAAGACATCATCTAAATTATCAACACTGAACTTGACAGCTAGAAGACGGTTTGACCTTGAATGATGAAGGGTTTGAGATGAAGTCTGTTCAAACTTTACATTCAAAGACTTCATATCGATCGAATGCAAATATCTTTCAGAACAAGATCTCTCGACTCACCTTGACATTATCAACATCTCTAACGATCTTCATCTCTCACATCGTTGTTCAGATCTTCATTAAGCTCGAAGAAAGACTTCAAGAAAGATACGATATCGATCTGAAACGATCGTCTGACTTTTGCGACTTTGTTCTCTGCGTCTCAACGAGGAATTTGCGAAAGAATATCGAACAGTGCGTTTTTAATCATGGTTAATCGCTCACTTAGTTCATAGTCAATGATATTTTTGACATTCGCTCGGAACTTGCGAATGTCACGCGGTCTGTGAAAATGGTAGTAACCAACTTCTGAACTTACAAACCGCGAATCGTCTTCGTCTTCTCGTCAATGAACTCATAATGATGCATTGTGTGAATTCACGATACACGAGAAAGCTATGAAATCGATTATCTGACGTTCATCTGTATTTGTCGTGTAACTCATGAGCGTTTCGATTGAGTTAACGCAATGGGACTCGGTCTCAGCATTTTGGTTTTCCGCGACCCATGTGAACTCAAGGCGAGACTGTAATTTGTACTCAACAGCGAAGAAAGGTCAGTAAGTAGACGAGTTAGACTTGACGTATGATTGAAAGCGCGAATGTTGCATGACTTCTGAAAGACGAGACTGAGGATTCATGAAACTATTTTGTGAATAATCATAATGAAATTCAGGCATGAGCGTGACGACTGGCGGATATCTAGAGCCGGGAGTATAAGGGAGAGCTTTTTGGTCGAAAGGTAGATTGACGCCGACAGCAATGGCGAATTTATTGCTTCCCAGTTTGTAATCCAATTTCTTTGGGAAAAGAGAGGTATTGGCAAAGCCAGTTCGTGTAACTTCTTCGTCGGCATTGTCTAGAGTAGATAGTTGCTCGCGAGTATAGGTCACTTCCTGATCTGTAAGACCTGGTGATGTGCGTTCTTTTTCTATGATCTTTCGCGCAAATTCGAGAATAGCTGAGGGCATGGACATGCCGTAAGAGTCGATAAATATGGAATGATTCTCGAGTTCATCTCGGTATGAGGGGGACTGGACTCGCTTCGATTTTTTAAAGTCTTCCCTCGAGCTGGCAACTGGCGTTCGTGATTGGGATGTTTGTTGCGACATCGGCGTGTATGATGATTGTGGTGCTTGTGCATAAGAGGCAGGTGCTTGCGTCACTGGCGTGTGAGACGCAGATGTTGCCTGTAACGATTGCGGAGAAAGAGGCTGATAAGCATGCTGCTTGTTGACTGCTGGCCTGGCGCTTCCAGGCCTGAAGGTGCTATCTGAACGACTTTGCCGACCGTTATTCATAGCGCAAACCAGGAAGCTGTCGGAACGACTTGATTTGCGGCCTGAGAAAGGCGGAAGCTCTGTGAGCCACTTGTCGATTGTATCTGGCAGTAAAGAGAATAGGTTTCGTCTTTTGGAGGCTGTCTGTTCGTCGTTCGTATCGTCAAAAGGGTCAAACTGCGATGCTTTTCTTTTCAATGGCCGAGTTGGCTGAGGACACTTGATTTCAATGCTTGACATGATGGGGCAGAAAAGGTCAAGGACAGAAAGATTTATCAAAGATATGAAGCAGCGTTAACGCTGAGGCGGTTACTATCTATAGTGAGTCATGCTTTAGTGGCTGCGAACAGAAAGCTAAGAGCGCACTAAAGCCATTGAGGTGTAGGCTAATGTATTAGGTTGACCCCGCACATGGACTTGCCTTGCCCTTTTGTTGGCTAGCGTTTTCAGCACTGAAGAGATTGCCGCCGATTTCTTTGGATTTAGATAATACCCGCGGCATAAATGTCCCTGCTCAAAATCCTTGCGGCATAATAATTCCCACTCCATTGAATCCCAGGGGCACAAAAGTCCCCACGAATTAAAAGAGCATTTAGTCTGCTCGCCAAAGATGTGCTAGAGGCCGAATCACTCCCAAGTAAACTTCTCAACATCTGCGTCCTTCACGTCCACGATCTCATGCCAACGAACCCAGGGGCGATAGATTGGGACGATCGGTTCCTGCGGTCCATGCTGGTCACAAATTCTAAGAACGTTGACTTCGAAGCATTTCTCGTAAGCGTCGTTTATCTTCTGTGACCACTCTCCCTTATACATTTAGCTTAGATTCCAACTAAAACTTTTAGCGGGCGATAATGTACTTACCTCAACAGTAGCCAGAACTGCAAAATTCTTCAACCAAGGCTTCATTTCCTTCCATTCCCGCATCTGACCACTACCCCGCTCTAGTCAGTCCTGTAGGGTGTAGCCGTGTTCGACCCATGATTGGTAGAGATACCACCCTTCGCGGCCGATACCTAGGACAAAGGCGTGCGCAAAGGAGCTGTAGCCCGTGGTCTTATTTAGGTTTTCGCCATGCTCGATCATCTCGACATCGACTAAACTGACGCCTAGGACCGTACAAGTCGGGACTTTGCCATTGAAAGCTGCTTGCTTTGCCATGGCAACTCGAGCACTGAGGTCAGCTGAGGGTGTCGTCTTGATAACGGACATGGTTGGAAGACCGCCTAAAGTTCTCGATTGCCATCTCAAGGCAGCATGCATAGCATCGGCGTCTTTGGGAGCGGCGAGGAGAAGCACAAGTGTTGAAGCCAGTTTGCAGGAGTTCCACGGATGTGTCTTAGCAAGGAGCGTAGGTGGAAGTGGAACGTAGTCTGAGCACACCATCAGCGAGCGATAAGCACGAGGGCAGGATTGATCATAGACGTTTTGACGGATATAGGTATTAATAGAGTATGGAGTGAGGGGACGTTGATCCCGCAGGGACGTTGATAACGATTGATTAAGTATCCGCCGCAAACTGTTGCCAGTCTTAAGAAACGTGTCCTCCAATGTCTCCTTCGCAAAGCCGGATCATTACACCATCACCCAGGTCCTCATTCAGGATAGGCCCCTGTCTATTTCGCTTTGCAATGTGTCATCAGATCCCGCAAACCCTACGGTGCCTCTGAGGACTCCTTCTCAACCGAACCAGACTCCTTATTCGACGGCTCGTCCGCCTCCGACTTGTACGAGGCTTTACGAACAACGAGGTCAAAGTCTGTGGATAGGAGGTTGACAGGCAACGGATACGATGCTTCCTAGGCTCGAGTCAGCTCAAGATCGATGTATCGGGTTCATATGTACGATTTCTGTTATGGTAGGAGGCCATCGTTCGTGATCGGTCGACCGATAAGTATAATACCTTCCATTCTTGCGGATGATCAGGGCAAGGTCCGCGTAACACAATCGGGCCAGCTGATCTGCCTTTTTCACCAGATTTGATTTCCTTCTGATGAACTGCTGTATCTTTGCTTTTGCTGCGTAAGTCATACTGTATGTTTCCAGATAACTCGAACGCGACAACATGCAACTCATCCGAGGAAACTGTCTTTATCTAAGACCAAGTGAGGGGCTGGTTCTAAAGACAAGTACTAATGTATCTCTGAACTTCCTGCTCCGCTTCTGAATCGTCTCTATTCTATCTTGCTGGTCCCCCCTCCCCGCTCCATTTCTGCCCCCCCCCCCCGGCTCCATTTCTGGTTCCCGGAGAAACAGTTGTGGACGGGGTTCACAGGGTTCCCCTAGATACGGTAGCCTACGAGGCACTCTGACACGGCCTTTGATTGGAGCGATGAGATAGTGCCCAAGTTTCTAAATATGTACACTTTCTAATTTTATATATCCTTTGGACTTGCGCACCTACATCCTTAAAACTTATGTACATCTAGCAAGTGTATACCCCTTAAAGGTATATACTATTAAATGGTATATAAACTCGAAATGTATGTATACTCGAAAGGTATGTACACTCGAAAGATATGTACACTCGAAAGATATATATACTTAGAAAGGTATGTACACTCGAAAGATATGTACACTTAGGAAGTGTATACCTTTAAAAGGTATATACCTCCAGTAAGCGTATACCTTTGAAAGGTATATACACTCAAGAAGTATGTACTTTTAAAAGGTATGTCCACTCGGGAAGCAGGCAACGATTGGTGGTGCAGGCAACGGCTGGTGATGCAGCCAGAAACGGAGCGAGGGGATCCAGAATTGGAAAGGGCGTATGAGCGCTGGCTACCGCCTAATCTCAGCAGCCACTATTGTCTTGAGTGGGACCGCAGTTGTGAGCTGGAAGATATACACCGGAGACTGGAATACTGCTTTTGCTTTGGGAAGCTATTTGGTTGGAACAGTTGCAATATTTGCCATCTTAAGCCACTCACGACCATGATATCTGCATGGACATTGAAATGCCACATCACCCAGCTTTCCGCCAAAGCCATTCTTCAAATCCTTCAGACTCCGGTGATCGAGCATGTCCAACTATCGATCTCCATTTGTTCGTGGTGCCGGCAAGCCGGTGCGTTTGTGGTGATTGAATGAAGCGTCCGATTTCCTCGATGCCGTCAGCATCATTCCCTTGGCAGTCACTCTTAGCCTTTGCGGCTAGACGTGCCATGGCACTAGCTCGACCAAAATCACCATGTGCCACGCACACCTGAAATGCGTCGTAGTAAGCGGCATAGACTGTCACGTCTGACTCTCCCTCTTCTTTCAGCAACTGAAGTACATCTTTACAAGATTTGAGAGCGCGACCTGGATTCGTGACAATGAGTATGCCATCCCCTATAGCGGCATTCAGCTGAGATAACTTTCGTCGCCTTGTATCGCTTGCAGAAGCATCTTCGGTGTTTTGGGAGCATATATCACAGTAGCACTGGAACCCAAATTCGTCCAAAAGATGCCGTCGGCGTTCACTCCCAGGTGTCATCCCAAATTGTACGGATAGGTAGCTGACCGATATTTCTTCTCCTTCTTTGATGTCTTTTACGGCGAAAATCCGTTCAAGTCCAAGCTTGTTGCACCAAGAGTAACTGGCGTTAGAGCAACAGCTGTGGTTGAAACGAGAACAGTTAGGAAATATCCCACCACTGCTCGCGTTGGTACCCAATGGCATGGCGTTGGTCTTAACGATTCCTTCAAACGGGGAGAGTTCTTTGAAGCTGTTGCGGAGGGCAAAGAAGCTGCGTTGCTGATCTCTATCCAAAGCACGTACTTGCTGAAGAGTTAGCTCGGAGACTCGCTGTGGATTGCGGATAAGACGTGGGAGCGTGAAAAGAGGCGACTCTGAAATTATCATGGTGCCTCTTGCAATGTCCGAGCATGCAACAACTCCATCCCCTTTTCCAAGGACCTGTTCTACTCGGTACAAAGTCATCATACGTCTGCCTTTATGGATATGATGATGAAATATAGTTTCGACCGACAGCGAGTTAACAGCAGTTTAGCTTAAAGCACATAGCGAAGGAAGAAGCGCCGCGGCGAGGCACTTTTTTTCCATAAACGGTTTAGCTCGAAGGCCTGCGGGGTATAGCAACCAGATGAGATTATGACCTGTAAACATACACACCAGTGGCACAACCTTGGAATGTGATGATGACTTCGTTTGAGCAGTAAGTTTGCTTCACGCGCCGTGTTGGTCTTGCGAAGGCTAATTTTGTTCCTAAATCGCTAGACTACTGCGCTCGCATGTGTTCACCTTTAATGTCGGTCCCGAAAAGGTGCCCATAGTCGTTCATTCTATCGCTATATCACGATTGTCACGTACCTTGAACACTCTCGTGAATGGCTTTATGACAGAGGCACAGACAAGACTTGTTACTCTAGAAGACGTGCAGGAAGACACCTTTACTCTCTTCTGTCAGTTTGCATATACTGGAGATTATGAGACACCATCGTGTGATATTCTCCAAAAAGAGTCGATTGAGGGTTCTGAGGTTGCAGCGGTACCGGATGCTTTCGCCACTATATCTGTAGTTCGGGCGGTGCCAGTATCAGACACGGAGCCACCTGCACCGCTCGGTGAATCGCAATTTGATTTGGGTAACGGATTTGGGAAGTCGTCTAAGAAGTCGAAAAAAACCAAAAAAGCTTTGCTACGAGAATCTTTTAATCACAGGGAATACAGTCCTACAATTTCTGGACAGATGTATGTGAACTACAGTATTCATGCCAATGGTGGGCCTGAGGAAGATTTCACGCGAGTGTTTCTGGGACATGCCCGCCTATATGTACTTGCAGAAAAGTACGGGGTTGAACATCTGAAAAAGCTCGTTTTGCACAAAATCCGCAAGACACTTGTTTCATTCACATTACACGAGACGCGGATTGGCGACGTGGTTGAATTGGCCCAGTATATTTACTCGACGGAGAACATTCCAGACCAAGACCAGCAGATCGACGAACTCAGAGCACTTGTTGTCTTCTATATGGTATGCGAGATGGACGTCCTTTCAGGATCAGAGAAATTTCTCTCTTTCTTGGAGTGTGGCGGCCTTTTCGTTCGCGATTTCTGGATGAAAACAAAATCGCACTACCTTTGAGGACACAGACTGAATCTGGAGCCATTGCTATGGCCAAATTCGAGATCGGGCATTCGGTAACGACAATAGAGCCAATACGTATGAGGTGACTTATTCGCCAAAGCAGATTGTCTTTACTCTTGCATGAAAATGCCTCATACAACGAAGAAAACATGCTGCAATCAATTTCTTAATCCTGAATAGCATTGCTTACTCCACTCAAATGTCAAGGAAGACATTCACAATATAGACACCCTGATGCAGAGTAGGACGGGGCTTATATTATTCAAAATTAGCACCTTAAACAATCTCGACTCCGTCCAAGTCAATTAGTTGTCTTTATTGATTCCTTTAAACGACCATGACCGTGTTCCATTGTGTGTAGCTGTTGAAAATAAATAAGAGACTATTTCCAATCGAGAAATCCCAGTCTATAGGGACTCTACTTCAGAAACCGCAGAAACCGCAGAATCCAAGGCTTCATCTTCTGGGGTTCTTTCAGCCAAGTTTTCTTCAATCGACGATAGACCTGATGATGATTTTCTCCGCCTGGCTATCGGCGGATCTTGTGGTAATCGGACTATATCTGTTAGCTGAAAGGTTCATAGAACGATAGGGTCTGACAACGACTAACCAGAAGTCACACGAAGAGCATATTGTTTGCAGAGGGTGTTGCCGGCTTCCAAGGCTTTGAGCTTTCCACCTATTTCTTGGCGGCGGAGTTTCTTGTCCTCTGACTCTGATGCAATCTTCGTCACCATGTCGGGATCCATTCCAAAGACTGACTTGGGACAAAACATGGATGTCAATTGGGAAGCGATAATCGCTCGAACGACCAGATTTGGTACGTTATCGATGAACAATTTCATTGAAACCTAAAGTTCGAAATGATTAGGAAAGCATCAATAGGATGAATTCTGACGATATACCTTGTAGAATGCCTCCATTGCATAGTATGTGGATTCGGCAGCAACGAGGTCCATATCAGCTTCACGCTTCTCTCGCAGGATAGCCACAAGAGACGGAATATCATCGTCTGTCATGTGGCTTCGATTTTCAAATGCTTTTTGGAGCACGTCGGCGGTCTCGGCCTCAGATTGCTTTTGTTGCAGAGCGTTGTAGGTATCTGTGAAGTAGTGATTTCTGGTCTCAGGGTGTTCTTTGTGTACTGCCATCAACTCCTCGAGTTTGGCATGAGCTAACTTTAGCTTGTTGTCCATGATAGGGTCGAGAAGGTACCGCAGTAAAGCATCGCTGACCGTGTCGTCTGTTAAATACTGCAATGCTTGCTCCACGAAGCTCTTAGTCATATCCCAGACGCCCTTGATGTATCGGCGTGCCAAATCTTCCCAAGGCCTACTGTACTCGCGGAAGACTTCACCAACCAACAGTGGATTTGGGAAGCCCGGCAACTAATCAAGCACATAATTAGTGCACATATCATATTCAAAAGTGGAAAGGAGTTCATACTTCACGTCCGCGACTCATTCTCAATAATTTGCGCACTTCTTTAATTGCCTGTGCCCGAGTCCGGCAACGTTCCTTGCGGCTTGCATTCTCCACGATCTTCCACTGTGCTCCTTCAGTCCGGATTTCTTCTTTGAAATCCATTCCCATATTGGCGATCATAGCTGAAAGGCGTCTATCAAACAGAGACCGGTCTGCAAAAAAGTCGTGCTCGTAGTCGCCTTTGATCGCAGCCTCGCAGATTTTCTGGAAATCATCACTCAGATCAACAAGAAAATCCTTCTGATCATCGAGGGTTATACGGGCAGGTCCTAGCTTTTCCAACCCCCAGCGACAGCTCGATATGCCAGATTCGATATCTTCGATTAACTGTGGAAGCTCGGCCTTGATTTGACTAAAGAGCACCATGCTCAGTCGCTGGCGGAGATGTCCAATACCAAGAGTCGTGGCCGAGAGGGACCGAAAATTGCTCTCAGCGAAGAACTGCTTCTCGGTTGCATCTCGGTCTTGGACTCCGTCGCTCGGCCCGGAGTCCAGATTTCTGACCACGTGCCAACCCAGATGAAATTCGACTTGCTCATTCCTAGCAAGACTCAAGAAGATCTTCTCGTCATCAGTGCCACTCCCAAGCTGATCTGGCTTGGTAATGACACCTAGAGTTCGTAGACCTTGAGGATCAACCTCTCTGGCCCGTTTGAGAATCTAGACAGCAGAGTATGTTAGCTACGAACTAGGGTAAAATTGCGCAATCTGATATAAGTCAGGAAACGTACAATTTGATTTGGGAAGTCATTTTTAGCAGAGACGACTGCTAAGATGATACTCCTCGGATTTGCCATATATTTAGCAACCAGGTTCGTAACTAGTTGCACATCATGCTCGGTTTGGTGCTTGTTGTGTGAATGTATCAAGCCAGGAAGATCAACTATGGTTAGCTGTGGCTGTTTCGGTCCTGAGATTTCGACTCGTAGAATATCTTCGGAGAAAGCGTTCCCACCAACAGATAAAAGGCCCATGGCATCTTTAGCCTGCTCAAAAAGTGTCACGAAGTCATTGGAGGAAGACACTTCGTGCCGAAACAGCCAAAGCCGGTCTTTGTCTCCCAACGATCTATTCTTGCCCGGCACCTACACAGCAAAGGTTGGACATATGTGTTTTGATGCGGCTAGAAACATACCAAAGAGACTCTGATTTCAGAGTCTGAAGCCCTACGCAAGATGACCTCTGTCGCGAATCGTGTGCAGAGATTATCTTTCCTCGGGAATGGGACTCCGGAGATTGCTTGGAGCAGGGAGCTCTTGCCACTTGATTGATCTCCACAGACGATCAGCTGAGGCAGAGCTGTGAACTCACTCAAGCCTTCCGCACGAAGAGAGTCGACCAGATCTAGGAGCTGAATCTGTTCGGCTGTCCGAAGACTCTCCATGCAATGCAATTCCTGGATCGAAGACATCGCAGGACGAAAGTATTGCCACAAGTTGTTTCAGTAAAGATGCAGGACCTGGAAGAAGAGACAGAGACAGATGAGGAGGATGGTAATAAAAGCTAAGGAAGGTCCAGTCTGGGCTGCTGATCGTATCGTTGGCGCTTAGCAGCCACACTGCGGGGTAGGATGATGGGTCTTTTTCCGTATCCCGCGCGAAACCTCCCTCATATTGGTCAACTTATCGTCGACGTTCTGAATGGCGCCGCGATCCCGATACTATGAGGTACAATTTACAAGCATGGCGATAAGTTGTTGGACGTTTCTTTATCAATCCAATCTCTCAGATGTCATCCTTTAACGCAGCACTGAAGAACTGAGACCACCTAAGGAGCTCCGCATTCTCCTTGCATACCTCGTTGGCCTCTGGAGATGTGAGGATGGCCAGGTTCCAGACAACGCGTGATTCGGGTAGCTGCTTAGGGGTGAGAGCAAGGGGGTTGAATGCGTCCAGTTATTCTCAACCAAGAGCACTGGGAGCCCTCTCCTTGCATTGGAATATTGACGTGTTTGTATATGGAGCAAACTTTTGCAGACAACCATTCTTTGCATACATCGTACTTCTTTGATACGATCTCTCAACATTCCTCCTCTTCACGCTCGCGACTCTTGATCGATTCAGTGGAAACGCTGCAATGGTCGAACACAACCTCGAGTTATAATTTAATATGGATGACTTGGGGGAAAATGACAAAGACGAGAGAGAATGCGCAGAGGCTGACGAGAATGAGCATGGAAAAAGAAGAAAGCAAGAAGACGGCTATGTAAAGTAAGGCGCTCTCACGAAGCCTCTGTTCAGTTCAAGCTGACTTAAGTAGGTATCAAAAGCGTCAGAACTGCACCAATCTCGAAGGTGACAAATCTGCAAATGAGGTAGAACTTTGTTATTACAATGGAATGTAAGTGTGCACTAGACGTCCAGTTGGCAATTATTAACCAGTCAAAGGGCAAACCTACCGTGTGCAGCGATTCAAATCTCTCGGAAGACCCACCAAAGAATTCCCGTCTTCAGCGAGGGCGAACGGAGAGAGACTCCTGTTGCCACCGCCTACGGCCTACGGATGGCCGAAGCTGCGGGCGATATCCCCGTTGTTGTTGGAGGACTAGGCAGGTGTGGTCGTAACAAAACAATACATCGAACGTTAGGTGTGACAGGACAGAACGGTTTTCGTTCTGGTGAGGATTTCATGAAAGATGCGGCATCACGGCGTGCTAGAGACATGTGTGTGGGATGATGAGTATTTGGGTAAAGGAGGATCTGGGATAATCATACTAAGCTTACCATTCTTCAGTAGAGACGACCAACGTCTCTACTTATTTCGAATCATCAGGAATTTGAGAGCTTGGTAGGGTTGGTCTAGGGGAGGGCCTGGGAAAAGGAAAGGCGATGACATTTTAGATCGTAGGAACCACAGTGATACCAATCTTGATGAAGGAAAAGATAGCTTGAGAGTGGCCTTCTGTTGCTTCGAGGCAAAGGCTACGACATGCCCTTCTTCCATGCCAATTTCCTCGCCTTATTCTTCCTCTCCCTCCCTCTCTCTCTCTCCTCCTACGGCATCGGGCCCCTCCCTCACCAAAGGGCCATTCCCACCAACCCCTCACACTGCCGACGCATGCTCTCCCCTCTCCTCTCACTCTCTTCCCTCACCCTCTCACTTGCCGCTATCGTCGCTGCTTCTCGAATCTGTCTGAATTACAGCACTTCAATTCAAGTGACTTTGGGATGTAGAGCGGGCACTGTGTCAGCGGTGGTGTCGTTTGCGGTTACGGAGTGGGCGCGGAGGAGCGCATGGGCGGAAAGACTCTTGATTAGCTTAGTGAGCATGATGGGACGCTGACGAAATTTGGCTATTAAGGAAGACTTGGCAGAGGTGGGTTGAAGGCGGTTAGAGAAAAGAGAAAAGAGAGGCGCAGGAGGAAGGAACGAAGAAGCGGTGACATTGGTGGGAGCGAGAGAGCTGATGGTGCAGCTGTAGTAGGCCGTGAGAAGATTAGGGATGGTGGAGATGAAGGAGGTGGCACTTGGAGTAGGGCTGGCGCTCGGGGTATGAGAGCTCAAGCTGGGGATAGGCGAGTGGTTAGAGCAGGCGGCTGGGTAGCCAGCGTTGGAATAGAACGTGAGGCTGGCGTCGAAGTTGGAACGATGTGTAGGAAAATCTGGAAGAGATGCTGGAGGGGAGAAGGGAGGAACCCTTTCGTAATTCTCGTTTGAGGGGGCAAGCTTCAGTATCACTCGTACGCTTGTTTGGTGCCTAATCTACAGTATGGCGTCAAGGAGATTCCACGAGCCAATCCCTGCCACACTGGCGCTAGTGTTCGGGTGCCAGTGCAAGCAACCTTACATATAAAAGAGGGAACAAAGACACTACTCTACACAATGTTATATACATAGGGTGTCCAAATTGCGCATCCTCCACAGTCCGCTGCCATAGCACTAAAGCATGAAGTAGAGTAGCTCCTAAATCAAGTCACTATTAGAGTCAGAGGTCGCACGAGACGAGGTTTCGGGGCCTGAGAGGCAAAGGAGAGACGTATTAGGCGCGGTGGCAGCGGGTATTGAGGTGATAGAGGCGGGGCTGGTGGTGGTGACACGACGCGATGGTATCTTAAGTTCAGGGGGCGCTTTTCTGTAATATCAGGAGATTCGCGTCGTACCAATATGGGAAAGAGAAAGAGGAAATCAAAACAACAACAGTCTCCCGTATTTCCCTCGCCGTCCTCGCCTAAATCTACTACGGTGCAAGGTATACTCGTATCACAGCCAAAGAAACGCGGCACTACTTTTCCACCTCAGATAAGCACCTCAGCTATTCAGCCTCAAGCTACCTCTCAAATGGATACTTGTCCTCCGCAGGTCAACAAAAAGCTTTGGAATCGATTCTATGAGCCTTTGATACTCTTATTGGCTTATGGAAAATCACAGGGGATGCGTGTCAAGTCCGACGAGGCATCATTCGAAGAGTATTTAGATGGCAGTAATAAGACACTGAGCAAAAGGTTCCTGGACGAGCTTGCATATATATGCGATTACTCGCCCGGTGGAGATACTGTGGCGGCAATTGCGATACAGGACGGACCTCATTTGATCTATTGGGTGGTCGCAAATACTAGCAAAGGGTCTAAAATCAAGCCATTTCTCTCCGACATCTTACAATTACTCGGCCAGGTGTATAATGCAAGTGAAGAGCGAGTTTCTACGCTAGAATATCAAATTTCTGACCGCGCAATGGTCTTCTCTGCCCAGAAATTGCAACGTTATAGGTTTATGCTGAAACGTACGATCAATACCTGCCTCTCAATATTGAAGGGGCAAAATGGAGAAGGTCGTATTAACTTCACATACTCGAGGGCTTCTCTATGCGTCACTGATTCATTGGTCAAACACTAACATCAATCACAGAAGCAAATACTTTGAAGGAGTGGCTCGTTTCACTCTCGGACTCAAAATTGGATCCTCTTAGCTTTTGCCGACTATGCTATGAAGCTAGAGACTCGGAATTTTTGAAAGCAGTCGAACAGAGGGCCAAAAACAGTAGCATACACGAAGATAACACCTCGTATGGAGCTCGATTTGCGCGTATTCGACACTTCATCGGTCGTATAGGGTCGCACCTGAAAGCCGCACGGGTTTTGGTGAAAGCTGGGAGGCACTACCCTCAGCTATTTGTGGGCTATTCGATTGAAATCGCAACACAACATCTGGGCTTCACACCGTCGTCTTATAGGGGGAAGTCTTCGATTAATGGTATCATCAATCGAATGGTGACAGATCTCCAGGCCTGCCAATACTATCAAAAAGAGCTTCAATCTCAGGATGAAAAGTTTCACCTTCTACTAGAAAAACGCATTCGAGATGAGTATCAAAACCCCAAGTTTAAGCTGAGGATTCACGTCGAGGTCATTCTTCTAGACCTGTTTCACCGTCAAAAACTTCGGTTTTGGGATGGAATTCGGTATATCGGCGTTAGTAAACCGGCGTGTTTCTTGTGTTATCAATACTTTCGGGCCCACCCTTTGCAGGTTCAAACATCGAGCTGTAGTAACAACTTATATATTCAATGGCAGTCTTTCTATGTTCAGGAGAACTTGCCAACGTTGGTCAAAGAACAAGAGGATATCTTAAACACGATGATCAGGGGAATCCGGCTTTTTGTGTTGGACAAGATTGTGCCAGAATATCAGGGGATTAAAGCTCACTCTGACTCGACTACGGGACTGGGGACTTTAGTATTTGCGGATGGCATGGAAGAACCATTCTTGAGAGACACATGCCGTGGTAAGTTGAGGTATCATCTTGCCGTCTTCATAGCTTAACATATACTTCAGCAGATTTGCATCACGCGAGATCGACTCTGCCTCAACGTGATGAAGGCGTGTATAATTTAGAAGAAACCAAATTGTCGTCTGACGAAGACATGGAGGAGTCGACACACGAGCCCCTGAATTCGAATATTATAGGGGCTGCCGATAAGTTCGAGGAAGACTTCGACGATGAAGAAGTGTCCTTGTACTGAGAGCGTATGGAAGGCTTTGAGCTGTTTTTTGTTTGGAAATAAATTCATGAATCGATGAATCTATTTGAAGGTGAAAGAGTATTCATTCAAATACGGCTTTCTAGAAGTTCTCCCGATTCTTCATCTCTTAAAGTGTCGCATAATGCTGCTACTACAACTTGTACTTCCCAATGACCATCGTTACGCAGAGACTGCTGTTGCCTAGTATGAACGATAACCTAGCTTCTACAAAACCTGCTCTTGCATCTACTTCGTAGATTAAGTGTAGACATTTTTAGCTAAGTGACCAATTAAACAACCGTATTGAGCCGCGTTCCGAGTATGTAGGCTTTCGTCAGTGAAAAAGTTGGTGAGAAAGCACTTAAAGGTTCAAAAGATCCTGACCATAAAGTATTGAAACGAATGTCTGAATCTGCAGCAGAGTAGTCCCCGATATATGCGTATTGACTGAATTGAACAAATGTTTGCTCTTCGACGTCTTTCAATAATGCACATTTCTCCTTTGTCTTCGAAATGTATTCATTAACAAGAAGATCAAGAAATTCCGAATGATGAGCTATGAGTGAAGAATGAACCGTGAGCAGCCGCCTATCACGATCGACAAGGGACCTGAAGGAAGTAGAAGCGAGAATACTGTAGTAGTAGAACTGCTCAGCCATATGTTCAAAGTTACCTATCGTATGAGATCGCCATACGGGCTGCCTTGAGCGTTTGCCCGAGTTGACGCAGAAAGGACAACTTGGTGGTGCGTCCCGCCACATGTTCATCTCTCAAGCCAGCTCGTTCCGACTCTTGTATCTCTTCGAGAGAGGATAGCAGCTCCTCAACGGTTGGAAGATGATCATCTTCTTTGTCGCCACGATGATGATGGTCGCGAGAATTACAATGCTCGTTCAAATTGTCTGGAATTGACGTTGACTTCAACGTCTGCTCCAGAGTCGTTGAGATCTGACTTGTAGAAAGGACTGAGAGACTCCTTTGGCAGCGAAAGCACTCATACCCATGATCTTCTTGTGCGGTCCGGGTAAAAGTCTTGGCACGATTATTAAGAAGTGGTCCACGATATCCCGGCCTACTTCGTAAAAACACCTCGTAAAAAAACTTTGCCGACACAGGCTCGCATGATGCATCTCTTCTATGAAGGCCTTAATTTCACTGAAACCAACAGCATCGATGCTGGTATTGGCAAGTTCGTCCATAACCGCTCGCTGTTTCTGCAAATTTGATCCTGAGCCTCTGATCAAGGCAACAATGTCTTGAAGTGGCTCAAGCAGCCTCGTGAGCAACTACCGAAGAGGATTGGGCAGAATGAACGTTGGCTGACGAGACCTGCAGATGTGTTGGCACTTATCATGGCATGGTGAATCATCTTTACGGTCGTGCTTCTGCTGTTGTTTGCGTTGGGCTTCAACTCTATTGGCATTGGCGCAGGTATGACTTTCTTGGCTGGCGAGATCAGCATATCATTATTTTCGTACTTGTTTTCCTTGGGCGTAAGGCTGATCCTTATGCAACAGGTACTCTGGCCGCGGCCTTCCAATCCTTTGCTTACGGAGGCTTCACACCTGCTGGAGGCATTTTCGCTACACTGACGTCAATGGGGATGCTTGGGGTCCTGAGGCCGCTGGAAGTAGGCCTGGCAGCTGTGAGTGCCACAGGAATTGCAATTATTGTGTGGGCTTGTGGAGTCGGACGTTAGGAGAGCAAGCAGGGCTGTTGAGGAGAAGGCAATATTGTTGATGGGAGGCTATACAAACAGGAGATAAGAGATACACCTCCTTGTGTTGGAGAAACTAATGGCCAGACTTCCCGTATGTAGTTAGTGAGACTATCTCGAAACTCATAAAAGTCACTCTAAGACTAAGATCCACCCTAAACATTGAGCCAAAAATTATCTGTTTTATTAATCTGATCTAGAAAACCTCACACAATCTACTCTTCTTGTGGTTGAGTCCTAAAACCACTCTCCCAATTACGTGTAGAATTTGAGGGCCTCCTCATATCCTGGTCCTTTCAAGTCTTTCGCAAAGACGTTGCCAACGAAGAGTACTCGGAGGAGATGCGTCATGCTTAGCATTTCATGCTCGTTGAGGGCTATGGATTGGGCTGTGCGCGACCGCGTTCTTGATTGCGAGCCCATTAAGACCGATTGTAGCATCTCAGCGCCTGACTCGAGGTGACTGGGCGTATCACAAGCTTACCTACCCGTACGATCCTTTACTGTGCAAACAGATGTAGTAAGTCTACACGCGTCGTGAATCTGGTGTCAGCAAAGGGAAATGTATAGCGTGGCTCTATCAGTAAAGAAAGCAGGTAAAGGGGAATCCTCGTCATCCTCGCGAGCCCTGGGCTCTTTACGGTCCCTGCACGCTCTACACGCCCTGCACGCCCTGCACACCCTGCACACCCTGCACCCCTTGCACTCCTTGCAAACCATGTGGACCCGGCGGACCATGTAGTCCTCGCGATCCATCTATCCCAGGAGTCCCGCGTGGTCCTTGTGGTCCTTGCGGTCCTGTTGATCCTGACGATCCTGACGATCCTGGTGGTCCATGTGGTCCATGTGGTCCAGGTGGTCCTCGATATCCCTGATCTCCTGGCGGGCCGGGTGGTCCAGGGTTACCACGTACTCCTGGTATCCCCGCTGGTCCAGCGGGACCAGCTGCCCCTGGTGGTCCAGGATAACCTTGGGCTCCCTGCGGACCTGGTTGTCCTTGGATACCTGGTGCTCCTCGTGGTCCAGACGGTCCCGGAGGCCCCGTAGGCCCCGCTATTAACCGTGGTGGACGGTAGGAGCACTTTTGCTGTTGTCTTAGGGTGCAGCAAAGGGCAAGTAGCAATAGAACCCCCAAAATGATACATCCCACAATAATTCCGATCGTTGTAGCCGAGGTGTTACCGCCATTATTAGAGACTGCGGTCTGGCTGTTGGCAGACGCTGGACTCTGAGTTGTAGTTACAATGGCTTGTTGTCCAGTTGTTGTGGCTGTTGCACAGTTCGTTGAGGAGCCTAACTGGTAGACAGTTGTATAGGTAGTATGGGGTTTCGTGATGCTAAGCGTTACGAAATAGCCGGTCTCGCAGTTCTTTGCTTGCATAGCGGGGCCTGGGAGTTGGGTGTCACCAAAGCTGGCATTTTCTCTTGAATCCGAAGGTTGAGGAATATGCAAGCGTGAAGCTAAACAGACTGAGAATATATTTTATTATCCCTAGTCGTGACTGAATGGTATCACTGGTATTAGTCTGACCGAGTTCTGGGGTAACTGTCTGTGCATGCATCGATGACGACGAACGCCTTATCAAAGCTGCTTTTCTCAAAAGAGAACCTCGTAGAATTAAGCTCAATGGGATGTCGAAGAATGCCATATTCTAAGGGAGAAGGCGCTGGTTATCTTATCCACGTGGGGGAATCTAATTCGCGAAGAGAATCCACGCTCATGCAATCACATCAAGGGAAGGAAGGGATCAACAGATTTACCGTCTGGTATAGAATTCTCAAAAGTTGATTAGCTCTCATTGCCCGCCACGACCGAAACGATTACTTCTCGTTTGCAGGAATCGATTAGCTCTCGCGACTCGAAATGCCGGCAATCTTCACGTATTGACTGCGGGAGGGGATGAGCAGGTGTTTGCCAATGAGCAAAGTTCGAGTGCAAGAAGCAGCTCGAAATAGGAAGAAGGGACGTAAAAAAGCACGTTCAACAGCTTCGTGAAGGGGTAATGGAATGACGAAAGAATGGCCAGCTGTGGACAGACAACCTTGCAGTGGCTAATGGAATGCGAATTGATAGGTCGACAGCGCCCATGATTTTCAACTTCATTTGGCTTAGTAGTTACAGATATGCAGAGGTGACCGTTTTAGGAGATATACTATAGGCAACAATTTCTGCATATATGCAAAGAATCCGAACCAGCGAAGGAAATCCACCTATAAAGTCACAGATACACGATGGTAGGTTAAGAGTACTGTCAGTGTGTAGTAGCCACCAGATTTTATGAGTGCTGAGACAAGATAGTTGTATCCACTGAGAGCCATTGAGAGGGCTGGACAGATTTAATACGAATGATTGGTATTGTGTAGACTAAAGAAAGATCCACATCGGTTGTTACAATCTGCAGTAAGTGATGAGTACGATTAGCTGTAAGATTATGCCTTCTCTTTGAATGTTTTAATCACATATTCCACTTTGTTAAGGAGCGCGACGAATTTTTCTTCTGGGTTGAATTTCAAGTAGGCAGAGAGAGTCTCTATTATCTCACGCAACACCTAAAGATGGTCAACTAGGAATAGTCAAGGGAAACGCGTAAGTGTCGTGGTAGAAATTAGAGATAGGCCCGGCGAACGGTGCTGGGGCAAGTTGTATGTACCGGCGAAGGAAGATGGGAACGAGTGTGATAGCGAGTGGCTAGCAGCGGTGGCGCATGCGAGCAGCTTCATGGACGGAGGATTTATGGACGAAGCGGTAGACACTAGCAATGAGTTTGGTATATAATAATAAAAGTCATTACCCAAACCATAGCAGAGTTATGGTGCGTGAGCAATGGGGCCCGCACGAAGTGTGGGTGGACGAAGTCCATGAGCGAGGGACGAGTGAACACAAGCGTTCCAGGGAAAAAGGTGCCAGCCTTTTTACTATGATTCCCCTGGAACGCTGGAACGTGGAACGCAGATGTACTTCTGGCGGTAAAGTGACAAAGAGAAGATTACCAATCCCTCTTTTCACTCCTCCTATAGGTTGGTGGAACATAGCAGATTAGCGTACGTTCCACCCTCTCTGGAACGCGAAGTTACAGGTGGGCACAACCTATCGCTGGCACTAGGGATACAGGTGGGAACACTTGGGGAGCGGCTAACCTGATTAAGGTTGTGCCCAGCTGTAAGGATTAGCGTGGACCCTGGACACGTGGTATATAGGGGATGCTTTCCCGCGATGAGAACCGGTTCCATCCATATCTTCCTTACCACCACACCGGCGGGGGAATAGGAACCCTAACCGTTAGGAAACCCTAACCACCCCGACCCCTAACCCTAACCAGGGCACCCGAACCCTAACCGTAGGGCCGAAGCTGGCAGCGCAGGAAATCTACGACGCGATGGCAGCAGTAGCGAGTGAGGAGGGGACGCGCGAGTATCGTGTGAGGTATTACACGGAGAGGTTGACGACGGCGAAGCTGGAGGTATCGTACTATTCGGAGATGTTGCGACTGGAGGAGCAGCAAGAAGGGCAGGACAAGGAGTGTCCGAGAAAGCGTGACGGTGAGTGGCGCGAGCTGGAGGCGGAACTTCGAGTGCTGAAGTTAGGGGATGGAGTGGCTGGGCCGCGAGAGAGGAAGAGTGACGGCGAAGAGGAGATGGTAGGGGACGACGCGGTGAAGGTTGAGCATGATGACGGATGCGACTGAGGTTGGAGGACGAAGGGGATGTGTCTGACAGCAGGTTTAAGTACGAGTGAGGGAGAGTACCACACACTCGCACCCCATCCCGCAATAGCAGGGCTAGGTGGAAACAATTGACGAAGATTGTTTTCTTGAAATTGAATCGAGAGGTAGGGTATGCCTTGGAGGAGAGTATGATGTTACATGGACGGGTAAGCCGTCGGAAGAGAGGTTAAACCTCATGGAGAAGTGAATGCTTCGAAGGAGGGTCGTAGGCGAGAAGTAGGTCTCTTGGAGAGAAGGTAGAGAAAAGAGAGGGTAAAGCGACGGTGGAGAGAAGTAGGTCTTTGAATGAGAAGTTTAAACCACATGGAGAAGTGAAGATAAGGAGAGAGTTAGGCGTCGAGGAATAGAGTAGTGTTTGGAAGAGAGAGTATGATTGTGGTCGTTCGAAGAGGATTTAGTCGACAGTAAAGAGTTAGTTGTAGGAGAGAGTTAGGCGTCGAGGAATAGAGTAAAGCCTGCAGAGAGGATATGATTGTTTTTGCGTGAGCAAGGGGGGACCCTCTGGGGGCGCCAGCCTGTGAGGGAGCGCAGCGAGGGAGGGAAGGTGGGTGAGGGCCGTAGGGCCGAGAGGGAGGACCGCAGGTGTGACCGGAGCGTTCCAGGGAAAAAGGTGCCAGCCTTTTACATATGATTCCTCTGGAACGCTGGAACGTGGAACGCAGTTGTACTTCTGGCTGTAAAGTGACAAAGAGAAGATTACCAATCCCTCTTTTCACTCCTCTAATAGGTTGCTGGCACCGACGTCTTTAGCGTGCGTGCCGGACAGTCTGGCACCTTGGCGAAGAATAAATGAGAAATTGGGCTTGTTGGAACTGGATTGTCAGCATTTGAGGAAATAATATACCATTCAGTCTCAGAAAAGGATTGATTGGATGAGAAGCAGGACGTAAGTAGTTAGCATTGTTGATATAGTCTGTAGGGTGGAAAAGTCCCTAGGTAGAAAAAGTTCATAGGATGAGAAGCGCCCTCGGGCGAGAAAATCCATAGGGTAAAGAAGGCCCTGAGGTAAGGAAGGCCCTGGGGGAAAAAAAACCCTGGGGCAAGAAAACCCGTGGGGGAACAAACACCCTAAATTAGAAAAGGCCCTGGGGCGAGTCAGACCCTGGGGCATTTATTCCCCTACTCCATCTAATCCCCTACTCCGTCTAATCCCTTACTCCATTTAATCCCTACTCCATCTGATCCCCTACTCCATCTAGTCCCCTACTCCATCTAGTCCCCTGGGGCATTCATTCCCCTACTCTATTATCGACTAAACTGGAAAAGTGTAGCATATCATTGGCTTGAACAGCTTTTGATTCATAAGGAATCTTTCAATTAATTCATACAGATCAACGGATAAGAGACCGAGGTTTAGATTCGGGTTCAGGAACGAAATTCAGAGGTCAGATGGTCATGAAAGTAGGTTCAATTACCAAAGTGACTTCTGCGACGGCGACATATAGAGAGAACAGTAAAACGACACATCATAGCTAAGAAAATTCTGCTTCAGTTCTACAAAGTGCAGAGATATATAATAATGCGACGATGGTCACGTGATATAGAGATATTACAACCAACTTATGCACTCAACTGAGCGAGATGAAGCAACGACTTATCAAACATCTCTCGCCGGGACAAGTGACATCTTCTCGGACATGTAAATTTCGTGAACCTTGGCCGCATGATTCTTGAAATGCATTATGCTGTTGAGCGTAACGGCAGCACATTCGGGATGGGAAAAAGGACAGAGCTCACCTGGTCGAAAGGTATGACAGCGGTCGAAGTGTCGTTGCAACGAAAATTTACTACCAAGGTTGTGAAGTCGCTCGTTCAAAGATGTTGGGACCGTGCCTAGAATCTAACCACACTGCAGCGAGGTAGTGCGTAGCTGGATAGAATGTTTGATCAATAGAGGTAGCTCTAACTAGGAAACTAAGAATACAGAAGGAAGAAGACGGTTCCGAGCTGTATCTATAGTAGGGCGAACAAAGGGGCGAAGTAGCCGGTTTGCCAGGGCTC
>JAABUK010004604.1_pt1 | contig 22217 bp, 19 predicted proteins | sample 5559141 | NCBI WGS metagenome assembly JAABUK01 (sample SAMN10711869, study PRJNA513367) | rock metagenome | isolation source: Antarctica rocks | place: Antarctica: Victoria Land, Pudding Butte nord | collected 2016-01-03
GAGCTGCTCGGCAGCTTCGTTCTTCTCGAATGGCTTGTGTTGGTAACCGCCGGCCTCGTCTGCGCATGGCTCGCCAGCAAGACGATGTTTCTAGTTGCCAGCGTCTTTGCAATCCAGGGTGTCTTCTACAATGTCCCACCGCTGCGAACCAAGAACAAGGCCTATCTGGATGTGATTTCCGAGTCGATCAACAATCCGCTGCGGTTGATGATCGGATGGGCGATGATTGATGCGGCGACGCTGCCGCCGTCATCGATCATTCTGACATACTGGTCGGGCGGAGCGTTCCTGATGGCGGCCAAGCGCTTGTCCGAGTATCGCGAGATCGTGGCGTCGCACGGCAAGGACTTGCTGGAACGCTACCGCGCGAGCTTCGCCGGCTATTCCGAGGCGTCGCTGACCGCCTCCTGCTTCCTTTATGCTCTACTGTCGGTGTTTTTCCTTGCCATTTTCCTCATCAAGTATCGCGTCGAATACATACTTGCCGTCCCATTCGTGATCGCATTGTTCGCATACTACATCATCTTGTCAATGCAACCGGAGTCCTCGGCCCAAAAGCCGGAACGCTTATTCCAGGAGCGCGGGCTTATCTTGCTGGTGGCGCTGCTGACGGCTTCCTTCTTCCTGCTCAGCTTCATCGACCTGCCTTTGCTTGCGGTCCTGACGTCCCAGCAATTCATCGCTATCCGATGAGCCTCAATAGCACTGCACTGCCTCCCAATTGGGACGCCATCCGCCTGGTCGCCTTCGACGTTGACGGCACCCTCTACGAGCAGTGGCGGCTGCGGGCATGGATGGCGCTCAATCTCGCCCGCCATGCCGTGTCGAGGCGCAAACTCGACACGGTTCTCGTACTCAGGGCCTACCGCCGCATCAGGGAGCAGATGGGCGAGTGCGAGATCATGGACTTCGACAACGCGCTGATCAATGCGACAGCGGCCGCAACGGGGCGGCCGGGCAGCGAGGTCCGTGTGCTCGTGCGCGAGTGGATTGACGAGAGGCCGCTGCCCCATCTTGCCGCCTGCCGCTATCCAGGCTTGCCGGAACTGTTCTCCGCCTTGCGGCGCCGCGGCAAGATCATCGGCGTGCTCTCCGACTATCCCGTGGCTGCCAAGCTGGCGGCCCTCGGGCTTTCGGCCGACCATACCGTCTATGCCGGCGACCGCGATGTTGGCGTCCTGAAACCAAATCCTCGCGGCCTGGAGGTGCTCATGGCGGCGGCAGGGGTCCGGGCTCACGACACGGTGCTGATCGGGGATCGTCCCAGCCGCGACGGCCTGGCCGCACGGCGGGCCGGCGCATGGCCATTGATCCGATCCCGTTCGCCCAGGGATGGGTGGCCGACTTTCTCCCGGTTCGACGGTGAGCCTTTCGTCCCGTTGCTCCAGAACTAGGACGAGAAACGTAGCATGGTCAAACTCTTCTCCTACGCCTTAACTGGCGGCACGGCAGCCATCGTCGATGCGGGTAGCTTTGTTGCGCTGCTGCACGCCGGATTGCCCGCAATATCTGCGGGCACGGTGAGCTTCTGTATCGCTGCCGTCATCAACTACCGCCTTACGGCCCGGCACGTGTTCAGTCGGGACGCTTCGCTGCGCGGCTTCCTGCTGTTTCTGCTGGGTGCGCTGGGAGGAATGCTGGTCAACGTCGGCGTGACGACTTTTGCGATCACCGGGGGGGTTGCCCCGCTGATCGCCAAGATTCTAGGGATCGGGGTCGCCTTCTTCGTCAATTTCGCGATCAACTCGCGCATTGTCTTCGCGCCCTCCGCGCCGCTCCCGACGAGGATCAGGAGCTTGGAACCGGCACCCGCGGCCGAGATGGAGTCGCATGGGCGGTCGCCGCGTGGCTAGCGTTGCCGCGCCAATCGGTGCTCGGGAGCTATGCCGGAGCCGGGTGACGGCATGATCAGGTGCCGGACCGCCTTTTGCCCCGGAGTTAATCCATACTGCCGCTCACTATGGGCCGCTTCGGTGTGCCAGTGACAGGAGACAGGACAATCATCCAGAATAGTCGCGGTCCCTTACGCGACGGACTTGCCACTAAAGACGGCATGCCCGTCCTGCCAAATGGGTTCCAGGCCGCCATTCTCCTGGTTGTCGTCGCCCTGGCTGTCCGTTACCAGATCAGCATGCTCAACTATGGTTTCTGGCAAGACGAGTTCGAGACGATGGTCGCGTCGAAGATGATGGGGGCGGGCCTCCGTCTCTATACCGACATCTTTAACCAGCACGGGCCGCTGATCTTCGCCTTCGGGTCCGCCCTGGAGGCTATTACCGACGCGACCATCGCCGACTACCGGATCGTCATCGCCGTGCTGCAGTGGCTGATGATCGGCGCCCTGCTACTCTCGTCCGCGCAGATGCCGTCGCCTTCGCGCCTGCTTGGGCTGACAATCGTAGTTGTCCTCATGGTCGTCGCCCTCCCGTATGTTTTTGGCCAGATGTTCCTTTACCAAACCGTTGCTGGCCTGTTCGCCGCCGCAGCGATTGCTCTGCTCGTCCTGCCAGTCCTGCAAGGCAAGCAAGATATATCGACCGCACAAGCCGTAGTCGGCGGCCTTCTTCTCTGCTGCCTCCCGTTTTTCGCCTTCACCTATGCCGTCGCATCTGCCGGGCTGATCCTATGCTCGCTAACTCGGCCGACGTGGCGTGCAGTCATGGCGGGCGTGGCCCTCGGCGCAATCCTCAATGCCGCCTTCATTATAGCGCGATGCTCGACTAGCGGCTTCATCGTCGAGCATTTCTATCTGAATTTGGCAATCTACCCTGCATTCGGCAACAACAACTTCGCCGAGACATGGCTGATGCAGCGCAACTCGTTCCTTCTGGCCGCAGCAATTGGAGTGGTGCTCATCTTGGCAACGGCGGGCCGCCTCGTCCTCCGGCGGAGAGGCGTCCGCTGGCGGGCTGCCGTCTTCGTGCTGGCTCTGCTTTCTCTCCTCGGTCGTGGTCCGGGTTTCCAGGGAATCCAATTCTACTATGCCTTATTGCCGTTGGTCCTTGCGGCGACGCCATGGGTCCCGCTGACTAACACCGCAAGACGTTGCGCATCGCTTGGTGTGATTTTCGCATGCCTCGTCAAGCTGTCTCTCCTGCTTCCTTCGGACGCACGACGCATTGAAGTCGGGCAGATTCCAACCAGATCCGCCTTTTCCGACTTGGTCAAACGTTATACGGAGCCGTCGGACAGGATTATCTCGTATTCATTCGACAACTTCGAATATATCTTGTCGCAGCGGCTGCCGGCGGTAGCTGATTTCTACTTTCTCCCGCAGCAGGCTGTTTATAACGCCCGTCCTATGCTCGGCATCCTGTCGGACCCTTGCAAGGACATCCGCGTGAGCAGACCGAAATTTGTTAAGCTCGATAAGTGGTTGGCCTGGGGCAGGTTTTCCTGGGAGAGCTACGGCTCCTGCATCGACAGCATCATGCAAGACAGTTATGGCCATGTGAAGGGAACGCCGATCTATATCCGTAATGATCTCTGGCCGTCCGCTGGGAGGGTGATGCTTTCACCCCAAAGCGGTATTCCTCCGTAAGAAGCCACGTGCAGAGCCGCGGTATCGGTTGCCGTATAGAAACCAGACTATGCGCCTGAGTGCCCGGTTGAGAATGGGCCACAACCACTGCTGATAGTAGCTGGCGCCCACCACCTGCCACCACATCTTGTGGCATGGCAGACTTCTCAAACAGGCACTGAGAGAGACGGCTCCATTGCCATAAATGCCCACTCGGAGTCCAAGACTTCTGCAACATCCTCTGGACCCAACTGTGCCAATAAGTTAGAGTTTTCATAAAATATGACCGGATCGCACCCGCAAAATCGCCCCGAACTAACGGAAGTGTCTCCTGGCACGCATAAGGAATTCAGTTAGGAGCCGCTATAAAACAATCGACCCGTTTTAAAGATTATGCCATCGAAACTGCACCCTATTGTTTTCTGTAGTAGTGTAGACTTATGCGGCCTGCCACACAGATAGCTTGTGGCCGTGGCAGGCCGTGCGAGCCTGCTTAGCTTTTTCATCTGTGCGCCAGACTTCCAGCAGTCTACGTAAAAATTTACGCAGATGGTTATGGCCAGCGCAGCGTTTTAGAAGTCAATGCGTAACTACGGACCAGAAGAACTCGGCAGCGATTATAACCCCACAATGCCTGCTGCTTCAACGGTCCAGGCTGGCCAGCGGGTCCCGCCGTCATCTCACCTTGCAACGCGCTTTCTAACCGACTACCCCCCCCTTCGTGCGATCACTTCAAGAGGCCGTTGCCGTGCAGGACCGCAAAGCCAACCAGGCGCTCGCCCGCGAGTTCGGCCTGTCCGCCGACGAATACGGCCGCGTGCTGGCCATCATGGGCCGCACCCCCAGCCTGACCGAGCTGGGCATCTTCAGCGTAATGTGGTCGGAGCATTGCTCGTACAAGTCCAGCCGCGTCTGGCTGAAGACCTTGCCGACCACCGCCCCCTGGGTGATCCACGGTCCCGGCGAGAATGCCGGCGTCGTCGCCATCGGCGACGGGCTGGCGGCCATCTTCAAGATGGAATCCCACAACCATCCCAGCTTCATCGAACCCTACCAGGGTGCGGCCACCGGCGTCGGCGGCATCCTGCGCGACGTGTTCACGATGGGCGCGCGGCCGATTGCCAACCTGAACGCGCTGCGGTTCGGCTCGCCGGACGACTCGCGCACCCGGCGCATCGTGGACGGCGTGGTGCGCGGTGTCGGCGGCTACGGCAACTGCGTCGGCGTGCCGACCGTGGGAGGCGAGGTCAACTTCCACCCGGCCTACAACGGCAACCCGCTGGTCAATGCCATGACGGTCGGCATCGCGCCCGCGGACCGCATCTTCCTCAGCGCCGCGGCTGGCGTCGGCAATCCCGTGGTGTATGTCGGCAGCAAGACCGGACGCGACGGCATCCACGGCGCGACGATGGCCAGCACCGAGTTCGGCAAGGACTCGGAAGAAAAGCGTCCCACCGTCCAGGTCGGCGACCCCTTCACCGAGAAGCTGCTCATCGAGGCCTGCTTGGAGCTGATGGCGACGGACGCCATCATCGGCATCCAGGACATGGGCGCCGCCGGGTTGACGAGCAGCAGCGTGGAGATGGCCGGCAAGGGCGGCGTCGGCATCGAGTTGGACTTGGACCAGGTGCCCCAGCGCGAGACTGGCATGACTGCTTACGAGATGATGCTGTCCGAATCCCAGGAGCGCATGCTGATGGTCCTACGCCCGGACCGGCAGGACGTGGCCCGGGCGATCTTCGAGAAGTGGGAGCTGGACTTCGCGGTGATCGGCCACTTGACCGACACCGGCCACATCGTCATCCGGCACGGCGGCGAGGTGATGGCCAACATTTCGCTGGATCCGCTGGCCGAGCAGGCGCCGCTGTATCACCGCCCTACCGCCGAGACGCCGAAGCTCCCGCCGCTGGGCGACGTGCCGGACCCAGTCGGCCTGGCCTCGGCGTTGGAGACCCTGATCGGCTGCCCCGACCTGTGCTCCCGCGCCTGGGTGTGGAACCAGTATGACAGCACCATCGGCGGCCAGACCGTGAAGCGCCCCGGCGGCGCCGACGCCGCCGTCGTCCGCATCGAGGGCCATGACCGGGCACTTGCGCTTACCACCGACTGCACCCCGCGCTACTGCGCCGCCGATGCCGAAGCTGGGGGAATGCAGGCAGTCGCCGAGGCCTGGCGCAACCTGACGGCCGTGGGCGCCCGGCCGCTGGCGATCACCGACAACATGAACTTCGGCAACCCCGAGAAGCCGGAGATCATGGGCCAGTTCGCTGCCAGCATACGCGGCATGGCGGCGGCTTGCATCGCGCTGGACTTCCCGGTCGTGAGCGGCAACGTCAGCCTGTATAACGAAACCGAAGGCCGGGGCATCCTGCCCACCCCCGCCATCGGTGGCCTGGGCGTGCTGGACATCGCTGAACATTGTGTGGGGATCGGCCTGCGTCGTGGTTTTGAACTGGTATTGATCGGAGACACCGTTGGCTGGCTTGGTCAATCATTGTGGCTGCGCGAAATCGCAGGTCGTGAAGACGGGCCGCCACCGCCGGTAGATTTGCGTGCCGAGCGCCGGAACGGCGACTTTGTTCGCGAACTGATCTTGGCAGGGGAAGTGGCTGCTTGCCATGACCTATCGGATGGCGGGCTGCTAGTGGCTGTTGCGGAAATGGCGCTGGCCGGCAATGTCGGAGTAGGCCTGGTGAACGAAGGAGATCATGCTTTTTGGTTCGGTGAGGACCAGTCCCGCTATCTGTTGTGCGTCCTGTTTTCTGACAAAATTCTACAGGCCGCCGCCGCCGCGGGCGTGCCCGCCACCCGCCTCGGCATGTCTGGCGGCGACAGTTTGACACTGCCCGGCGGCGTGTCCATATCGCTGGAACGGTTGCGGACCGCGCATGAGCGCTTCTTCCCGGCCTGGATGGAGTCCTGACGCGATGGCGATGGTCGCAAGCGAGATTGAGGCCCTGATCCGGGCCGCCCTGCCCGACGCCCAGGTCAAAATTGAGGACCTGGCCGGTGACGGCGACCATTACGCCGCCACCGTCGTCAGCGAATCCTTCCGCGGACGCTCCCGCGTCCAGCAGCACCAGATGGTCTATGCCGCCCTGCGCGGCCGTATGGGCGGGGAGTTGCACGCCCTGGCCCTGCAGACCTCCCACCCGCAATAGGAGCCGACACCATGAGCACCCCCGTCACCGAGCGCATCCAGGGCGAAATCACCGCCAACCCCGTCATGCTGTATATGAAGGGCAACGCCATGTTCCCGCAGTGCGGCTTCTCCGCCCGGGTCGTGCAGATCCTGACCCACATGGGCGTGCCGTTCCAGACCGCGAACGTGCTGGAAGACCCGGAGCTGCGCGACGGCGTCAAGGCGTTCAGCAACTGGCCGACCGTGCCGCAGCTTTATGTCGGCGGCGAGTTCGTCGGCGGCTGCGACATCGTGACCGAGATGTATCAGTCCGGCGAGCTTGAGACGATGTTGACCGAGAAGGGCGTCCCTCACCAAGCCGACGCTTAGCCGCAGTGGCCGCCGGGGCGCCCCGCGCCTTTACGGGGTTCACCCCGGCAGCTTACCGCTTCCTGATCGAGCTGGGATTGAACAACAACAAGCTCTGGTTCGAGGCAAACCGGACCGTTTATGAAACCGCGGTCAAGCAGCCGATTGCGGGGCTGATTGCCGATGTGTCCGCCGAGTTGGCCCGCCGCGGCCTGCCGTTGGAAGGCGACTCCAAGCGGTCCAGCTTCCGCATCCACCGAGACACCCGGTTCAGCAACGATAAGAGCCCGTATAAAACGCAAATCGGCACAGTCTGGTATCGCCAGGGCAGCAGCAAGGGCGGGGCCGGGGTCCTCTACTTCCACTTTGCGCCGGAGGGCTGCTTTTGCGCTGCGGCGTTCTATCATCCGGAGCCGGACGTGTTGGACTCGATCCGCGAGCGCATCCGGGTGCATCCCGGCCGTTTCCTGACGATGCAGGCGGAGTTGAAGGCTGCCGGGTTGACGCTGGATGGGTCTGACGCGCTGACGCGGATGCCGAAGGGGTTCGAGGACTTGAAGGGCAGCCCGGTGGCGGATGCGATCCGGTTGCGGTCCTTTATCGCCCGGCGTGACCTGCGGCTGGAGGCTACGACGGGGCCACGGCTAGTGGGCGCCATCGTGGACCTGGCAGCAACGGCGCTACCTCTGCTGACCTTCGGCTGGGCCGCCGTGGACGAAACCTCTCCTTCTCCCTCCGGGAGAGGGTTGGGGTAAGGGGGTCCTGGCTGCGGAACGGAGAACCGCTGCTGCAGTCATAACGCCAGCCCTGCAATGGCAAGGACCGTGCTTTAAGACCCCCTCACCCCAACCCTCTCCCGGAGGGAGAGGGAGCAGCGAAGCTGTCCTAGCACACCGGCCCGCTCACTCCTTGGGTCAGCACGAACATCGGTCGCAGCTTCACGCCGAGCCAGCTACCCGCCAGGGCAAGCACCATCCACGCCCAGCCCGACAGGTTGCCCGCCGCAATCGCGCTGAAATACGCCCCGATGTTGCAGCCGTTGGACAGCCGCGCGCCATAGCCCATCGCGATCCCGCCCAGCAGTGCCCCGGCCCAGGCCCGCCACGTCCCGCCCCAGCTTGGCCGGAACACGCCCGCCGCCGCCGCAGCCAGCGCCGCGCCGAGCAGGATCGCCCCGTCCATCACCGATGTCGTGTCGAGCAGCACCGAACGGTCCAACTGCGCCCCGAACCCGGGCCGCTGCCAATAGGTCCAGCCATGCGCGTCCCAGCCCAGTGCCGTTGCCCACTTGGACCCCCACAGCGCGAAGGCCGAGGTCTCGCCCCAGGGCTTGCCGGACAGCACGAGCACCGCGGCATTCAGCACCGCCAGCGCCACGCCGCTCCACACCAGCACCGGGACCGCGCGCAACCCGGCGCGCATCCCGCGGCTTGCCGCCGGGCGCACCGGGCTGAACCGCTGTGCCACCCACCAGATTGCGCCCAGCGCCGCCAGTTGCAGCGCGATGGCCGGGCCATACCCGACCAGTCCCTGCGCCGTCGCCGCCAGCAGAGCCGGCAGCGACCACCAGAACCCCATATGCGCCGCGCCCAGCGCCGATCCCACGACGAAGCCGAACAGCGTCCCGATCAGCCGCGCATTGCCACCGCCCAGCGAGAACAGGGTGCCTGACGCGCAGCCGCCACCCACCTGCATCCCCGCCCCGAACAACAGCGCCCCAACCGCGAACCCGACGCCCACCGCGGTCGAGCCACCCGCCATCGGCTGCCCCCACAGGCTGCCCAGCGCCAGCAGCGGCATCATCAGCGCCGTCGCCACCGCCAGCATCACCGCATGGGCACGGAAACCCGAGGCGTCCCGCACCTCGATCAACGCACGGAACGCCCCGGCGAACCCGAAGGTCGTCCGCAGCAGCACCGCGCCGATGGCGGCGCCCGCCAGCACCAGCGCCGGCATCCGCCACGTTGCATGCGCCTGCGTCGAGGCGGCCCATATCAGCACGGCCAGCAGCGCCACGCCGGCGGACAGGACGATACGGTTGACGTCGAGCCGGCCCGGTGCGGGTCGGGTCAGGATCACTGCGCCGGACATTGGATCTCCTTCGCCGGGGAGCCCGGCGGTCGCCAAGAGATAGTGAGTTCCTCCCCGGAGCAGCAATACAGGCCGGGTGAATAGCGACAGATGCACCGGGTAGAGCGATGGCTAGAGACAAATAGTTTGCGCTACGCTGCATGGATGGAATGCCGTTCCATGCTTGCCGCGTTCTCCGGCCGGCCAAACCATCGTTGCCGGCTGTAGTCCGACGTGGCGGTCCAGGTGCAGAGTCTGTTTGAGTGGGCACTGGCTCGGCCCAGCGGCAATTTTGCGCGCCGGGTGCGTTGAGACCTCGACCCGATGCGAAGGCATCGCGGCTGCGGCCCTTCCTGCCCGGCACGAAAATCCCTCGCTGGACCTCAACCGTTGCCCACTCAAACAGGCTCTCAGTGCAGTGCTGGTCGTCCCTGGACGGTCGCGTCGCTGCGCTCCTCGCAATGACGGATCAGGGCAACAACTGCTCAGCGTTTCCGCGTGGTGGCCAGGTTCCGCAGCGCCGCCCGCCGGTCCTCCCAGCCGCCGTGCAGCAGCAGCGTCATCTGGGCGAACAGGGCGGCGTCCTCCGGCTTGGCCGGGTCAAGGTGCGGGCGGAACCAGCCGCGCCGGATGCTGACGGCCTTCGGCACCGTCATCTCCAGCAATCCCAGCTCCCCGCGCGTGCTGCCGAACCCGCTGCGTCCCCGCCCGCCGAACGGCAGGCGCGGGTCGGCGGTCGGCACGATCAGGTCGTTGATGCACACCGACCCGGCGCGGACCTGCCCTACAAAGGCCCGCGCCGCCCCGGCCGGGCCGAAAATACTGGCGCCGAGCGCAAAGGGGCAGGCGTCCGCCGCCTCCAGCGCCGCCGCGGCGTCCGCGACGGGCACCAGCGCCAGCCAAGGCGCGAACACGTCCCGCTGCAGCAGCGCCATGCCGGGCCGGGCGTCCGCGACCACGACCGGGCGCCCGGCTCCCCCCGAGGCAAGCCGGGCGCCGTCCCCTATTGCGCGCTGCACCAGCCCGGCCAGCCGCGACGCCACCCCCTCTGGCACCGCGGCGTCGGGCACGCCGGGCAGCAGCGCCAGCAGATGCGCCTCCAGCGCCGCGGCCTGGGCCTCCGGCACGAACACCCGGCGCGGCGCGATGCAGGTGGCGCCACCGTTCAGCCGCAGCCCGTAGGCAAGGCAGCGCGCCACCAGGTCCAGCTTGGCGCCGGGCAGCACGAACACGGCGTCCGACCCCGACAACTCCATCGTCGTGGGCGTCAGCCGCTCCGCCGACGCTGCCAGCACCCGCGCCCCGGTTTCTGCCGATCCCGTCAGCACGATGCGGTCGAAGCCGGCGCGGCTGGCCGCGTCCCCGGCGGCAGGGTCCAGCAGGAACAGGACCCCGCCGGGCAGCCCGGCGTCGGCCAGCAGCGCCGCCAGCGCCTGCATCGGGGCAGCGCAGCCCGGCGCCGGCTTGACGCACACCGCGTTGCCGGCGGCCAGCGCCTGCAGCGCCTGCGCGCCCGGCAGGAACAACGGGTAGTTGGAGGGCGCCAGCACCAGCACGGTCCCGCAAGGCTCCCGCCGTAATTCTGCGCGTACGCCCAGCAGCCACAAAGGCGCGCCTCCGCGCAGCCGGGCAGGGGCCAGGATCGCGCGGCCATGGCGCTGCAGGTATCGCGCCGCCTCTGCCAGCGGCAACACCTCCGCAACCAGCGTATCGGCCGGGCTGCGTGCGACGGTGGCGGCCAGCGTGGCGGCGTTGCGGGCGATCAGGCGGCGGACCCGGGCCATCACCGCCAGCCGGTCCCGTACTGGCCAGGCAGCCCAGGCACGGCCTGCGGCCCTGGCCCGGGCAAGCGTGGCAGCCACATCGGCGTCATGCATCGGGGCGTGTGGGATGACAGATTGGTGCATGGCCCTACCTTAGCCTCGTATCTATCCGCCCATCGAGAGAGAGGCTACGTTCCGCCGCATGTCGCTCCCCACCACCGTCCCATCCGCGTTTTCATTTCCGGTGTTTGATTCGGTGTCCCGATGACCCGCCGTGTTGCCATTATCGGCGCAGGCCCAGGCGGCCTCGCATCGGCGATGCTGATGGCCAAGGCAGGCGTGGACGTGACGGTGTACGAGGCGCGTGACTGCGTCGGCGGCCGTTCCTCCACCATCCAAGGCTCCACGGACGTCGGCACCTTCCGCTTCGACATGGGTCCGACCTTCTTCCTGTATCCCCGGGTGCTGGCCGACATCTTCGCCGCCTGCGGCCGGCGGCTGGAGGACGAGGTCGAACTGATCCGGCTCGACCCGCAGTATCATTTGGTGTTCGAGGGTGGCGGCCACATCCAGGCCACCGGCGACATGGAGCGCATGGCGGCGGAGGTGGCGCGATTCTCGCCTGCGGACGCCCTGGCGCTGCCGCGCTTCATGGCCGACAACCGCAAGAAGCTGCAGGTGTTCCGCCCGGTGCTGGAGAACGCCTTCAACTCCATGCGCGACCTGATGCGGCCGCAGGTGATGCGCGGGCTGTCGCGCCTGCGCCCGCACCGCAGCGTGGACAGCGACCTCGGCACCTACTTCCGGGACGAGCGGGTACGGCTCGCCTTTTCTTTCCAGTCCAAATATCTCGGCATGTCGCCGTTCCGCTGCCCCAGCCTGTTCACCATTCTGTCGTTCATGGAATACGAGTACGGCGTGTATCACCCGCGCGGCGGCACCGGCGCGGTGATGGCGGCGATGGCGCGGGTGGCGCGCGGCATGGGCGCCAAGATCAAGCTGGGCGAACCGATCCAGGACCTGCTGTTTGAGGGCCGGCGTGCAGTCGGCGTCAGAACCGCCGCGGGCGAGGCGCGGTATGACGCCCTGGTGATCAACAGCGACTTTGCCAACACGATGACCAAGCTGGTGCCGGACGCCATCCGCCGCCGCTGGTCCGACCGCAAGATCGCATCGAAGAAGTTCTCGTGCAGCACATTCATGATGTATTTGGGCATCGAGGGCGACATCCCGGACCTGTCGCATCATACGATCTACCTGGCCGACGACTACCGCCGCAACATTGCCGAGATCGAGGCCGGGATGGCGCCGCAGAACCCCAGCTTTTACGTGCAGAATGCCTGCGTGACCGACCCGGCGCTGGCGCCGCCGGGCCACTCGACGCTGTATGTGCTGGTGCCCGTCGGCCACCGCATGGACGGCGGGGCGGAGTGGAGCGATGCGGACATCGCCCACTACCGGGCGCTGACACTTAAGCGACTACAGCGGATCGGCATCCCCGACCTGGAGCGCCGCATCCGGTTCGAGAAGGTGCTGACCCCCCAAGGCTGGGAGGAGGACCTGCAAATCTACCGCGGCGCTACCTTCAACCTGGCGCATAACCTGGGCCAGATGCTGCACTTCCGCCCGCGCAACCGGTTCGAGGACCTGGAGAACGTTTATCTCGTCGGCGGTGGCACCCACCCCGGCAGTGGCCTGCCGGTGATCTTCGAAAGCGCGCGCATCACTTCCCGCCTGATGGCGGAGGACCTTAACCTGGATGCCCATTGGGAGGCACCGTCCGCCATGGCATCCGACCATTACGAGCCCGCCATTGCGGAGGCCCTATGAACGCGATCACCCACCGTCCTGAGCTTCCCGTCGGCGTCATCGGCGCCGGGCTGGGCGGCCTGGCCGCCGCCTGCACCCTGGCCGCGCGCGGCCACAAGGTCATCCTGTTCGACAAGAACCCCTGGCTCGGCGGCAAGGCGGCGCTGCTGCAGCAGGACGGTTTCCGCTTCGACATGGGGCCGACTATCCTGACGGTGCCCGGCGTGCTGGAACGGGTGTTTACCGAAGCCGGGCGGCAGATGTCCGACTACCTGGACCTGCGCCGGCTGGACCCGCAGTGGCGCTGCTTCTTCGACGACGGCGAGATGCTCGACCTGCAGGAAGACGTGCCGAAGATGGCCGAGGCCATCGCCAAGTTCGCGCCAGGCAACGAGCAGGGCTACCGCGACTTCATCGGCATGTCCGAGAAGCTGCATGAAGTCAGCGAGAAGTTCTTTTTCTGGAAGTCGGTCGAGGGCATCGGCGACACGCTTGAGTTCAAGGGCATGAACCTTGCGACCTTGCGCGATGTCATGAGCCTGCGCATGGGCACCTCGGTGGCCCAGCAGATCAGGAAGCGCGTGCCGGATGCGCGGGTGAGCCAGATGCTGGACCACTTCGTGCAGTATGTCGGCAGCTCCCCGTATCAGTCCCCCGCGGTGCTGTGCTCCATCGCGCATATGCAGACCGAGAAGGGCGTCTGGTATCCCATCGGTGGCACCCGCGCCGTGCCGCTGGCACTGGAGCGGCTGGCGGGCGAGTTGGGCGTGGACCTGCGCCCCGGGGTCGGCATTGGCCGCATCCTATCCGACGGCAACCGGGTGTCGGGCGTGCTGACCGAAGATGGGAAGACTGTCCCGCTGTCCGCCGTTGTCAGCAACATGGACTCCGTCCGCACCATGAAGGAGCTGGTCGGCGGCAAGGCCCAGGCCGGTTTCGACCGCCGCTGGAAGCGCGACCCGGCGTGCTCCGGCGTTGTGCTCTACCTCGGCCTCGACCGCCGTTATGACCACTTGGCGCACCATGACTTCGTGTTCTCGAAGGACCCGGAGGAGGAGTTCGACTGGATCTACGGCAAGGGCGAGCCGGCGCCGGACCCGACCTGCTACATTGCCGCCCCGTCCGGCACCGAGCCGGACGTGGCACCGCCGGGAGGTGAGGCGCTGTATATCCTGGTCCATACCCCATTCCTGCGCCCGCACCATGACTGGTCCAAGATGTTCGCGCCCTACCGCCAGGTGATCTTGGACAAGCTGAAGCGCTGTGCGGGCATGGGCGACATTGAGGAGCGGATCAGGTTCGAGCATCACCTGACGCCGCAGGATATCCATGACCGCTACCGGGTGCTGAACGGCGCTATCTATGGCCTAGCTAGCCACGGCAAGGTCAATGGCGCCTTCAAGCCGGGCAACCGGTCACGCGACATGGTGGGCCTTTATATGGCCGGCGGTGCCGCCCATCCGGGACCAGGGATGCCAATGGTGCTCATGTCGGGCTGGATCGCCGCCGACAGCCTGCACGGGGATGTGGCCGGAGCTAGGACGGTTACCCCGGTCAGTGCCTGACGTTGGCCAGCCAGCGGACGAGGCTGCGCGCACCCGCCGGCACGCTGCGCCGCCCAGCGAAGGCGACCCGGTTGCGGCGCGGTCCGCACGGCTATATCGGGCGTTCGGTTGGTATCTGCGCTGGTATTTCTATCGCCGGTTCCACGCCGTGCGGTTGTCCCGTACCGGGCTGCCACGGGCGGCGCTGCTCGCAGCGGTCGCTGGACGTCCGGTCATCATCTACGGCAACCATCCGTCCTGGTGGGACCCGGCGCTTTACATCCTGCTCGACACGCTGCTGTTCCCTGGCCGCTGCAGTTACGGTCCGATGGACGCCAAGGCATTGGGCAAGTATGGCCTGTTCGAGCGCCTGGGCGTATTCGGCATCGCACTCGACAGCCCGCGCGGCGCGGCGCGGTTCCTGTCCACCAGCCTGGATGTCCTGTCCGATCCCGGCAACGTGCTGTGGATCACCGCGGAGGGCGAATTCACCGACCCGCGCCGGCGCCCAGTCCGGCTCCGGTCCGGCATCGCGCACCTGGCCCGGCGCGTGCCCGGCGCCGTGATCCTGCCGCTCGCCATCGAATACACCTTCTGGAACGAAAGCAAGCCGGAGGCTCTGGCCCGCTTCGGCCCGCCGATCGAAAGCGGCGGCGGCACAGTCGCCGAATGGACTGTGCGGCTGGAGGAGGAGCTGGCCCAGACAATGGACGCACTGACCGCTGAGTCCGTGCAGCGCGACCCCGCCCTGTTCGAGCAGTTGCTGCACGGCCAGGTGGGCGTGGGCGGCATCTATGACCTGTGGCGCCGGGGACGGGCGCTTGCGGCAGGCCGGCGATTCGACCCGCGGCACGAGGAGCGGGAATGAAGAGGCGCTTCTTCTCCCTCTCCCTCCGGGAGAGGGTTGGGGTGAGGGAAACCGCGCGGTCCCGGCTCCATCTTTTTGCAGCGCGGCTCGCCTCAGTACTTCAAATGGCGGTCCTTGTGGTCTTTCCCTTACCCCGACCCTCTCCCGGAGAGAGAGGGAGCGGGGCATCTTCGTCGTGAGCCTCCTCGTCTCCTTGGCCCTGGTTTTGGCGTTCGGCCCTTTGTTGCTGGGCCTATGGAACCTTGTGTTGTTCCGGGTCCCGTCCCCCGCGGCGGGCCGCCCTGCGGTGTCGGTACTGATCCCCGCCCGCAACGAGGAGGCCAACATCGGCGACGCCTGCGCGGCGATCCTGGCGAGCACTGGCGTGGAGGTCGAACTGGTGGTGCTGGACGACGCCTCCACCGACCGCACGCCGGACATCCTGCGCGCCCTAGCCGACCCCCGCCTGCGCATCGCGTCGGCGCCGATGCTGCCGCAGGGCTGGTCGGGCAAGCAGCACGCCTGCAACGTTCTGGGCGGCCTGGCCCGGCACGAGCTGATAGTGTTCGTTGACGCCGACGTGCGCCTGGCACCGGACGCGCTGTCCCGCATGGCCGGCTACATGGCGCGTCATTCCGTGGGCCTTGCTAGCGGCTTTCCGCGCCAGGTCACGGTCACTTGGTCAGAGCAGTTGCTGTTGCCGCTGATCCACTTCCTCTTGTTGGGCTTCCTACCGATGGCGGCGATGCTGCGGTCTGGCTCACCCGGGCTGGGCGCCGGCTGCGGGCAATTGTTCATCGCCCGGCGGGACGCATACGTGCGGGCAGGTGGCCATGAGGCGATCCGGGCGTCGCTGCATGATGGGCTGACGCTGCCGCGGGCGTTCCGCCGGGCCGGGCTGATGACCGGGCTGTTCGACGCCACGCCGTTCGCCACCTGCCGCATGTACACCGACGCCGCGCAAGTCTGGGAGGGCCTATGCAAGAACGCGACCGAGGGCATGGCGAAGCCAGGGGCTTTGCCGGTCTGGACCGTGATCCTGTTCGGCGGGCAGGTGCTGCCGGCGCTGCTGATGCTCACCGCGCCGAGCCTGCCCGTGGCGCTGGCGCTGGCGGCGTCGTACGGGCTACGGCTGTTGCTGGCGGCACGGTTCCGGCAGCCCTGGCTGGCGGCGCTGCTGCATCCGCTGGGCATCATGGCGGTGCTGGTGGTGCAGTGGTCATCCCTGGTGCGCGCTCTGCGCGGGCGGCCCGCCACCTGGCGCGGGCGTGCCTATACGGCGCAGTAGCGGTGATGGCGCCCGCCCTCGGCTCCACGGCCGCATCTGCTGTCACGCTGGAGGTCACCGTTGCCAACGTCCGCAACAACAAGGGCCACGTTCGCGTAGCCGCCTGCACACAGGCGACGTTCCTGAAGGAGCGTTGCGCCTACAACGCGCAGGTGCCGTCCGTCGCCGGTGAAACGGTGGTGCGGCTGGAAGTGCCGCCGGGCACCTGGGCGGTGCAGGCCTACCAGGACGAGAACGACAGCGGCAAGGTGGACCGCAACCTGCTGGGCATGCCGAAGGTTGGGCTCGGCTTCAGCAACGACGCGCCGTTCCGGTTCGGCCCGCCATCCTATGGCGACGCCGCATTCCAACTCGGCGCCGGGGGCGGCCGCATCCGGCTGACCCTGCGCTACTTCTAGGATCTGCTCATGGGCAAGCAGTTGCTGACCGATCCGCCGCCGTTCTTCGACGCCCACCTGTTTGTCTGCACCAACCGCCGGCCAGACGGGCATCGCCGCGGCTCCTGCGCGGCGCGCGGCAGCGAGGCGTTGCGGGACTACATGAAGGCGCGGGCGAAGGAACTGGGCATTCCCAACCTGCGCGTGAACAGCGCGGGGTGCCTGGACCGATGCGAGTTGGGGCCGTGTCTCGTCATCTACCCCGAGGGCGTCTGGTATCGCATCGGCAGCCCGGCGGATGTGGACGCCATCCTGCAAACCCACGTCATCGAGGGCGGTCGCGCTACGGCGCTGCTGATGCCGGTGAAGTAGAGGGGTTCCTTCTCCCTCTCCTCTCCGGGAGAGGGCCGGGGTGAGGGGAACGGCAAGCACCAGATTTCCCCTAACTAGACGGCTCTGCCCCGATCAAAATGCATGCTTGCGGCTTCCCTTACCCCGGCCCTTTCCCGGAGGGAGAGGGAGAAGCAGCAACTCCGCTCATCAGCCGTGCCAGCACCAAACTGCCGTCGGTACCGGCTGGCACCACCACCACCTCATCCGGCTTCGCGCTGCTCACCGCAGAAACCGCCCGCCTGGGGCACAGCCCCAGGCAGCCGACCTCCATTACCCGAACGGCCCGGCGTTGCCCGGCGGCCTTGGCGGCGTTCTTCAGAACGTCCACCAAGTCATGCTTGCCCTTCTTGCCGAAGCCACCGCCCAGCTTGCGGCTGCATTTCCCGCACACAAGGGCGACCTGCCGCCAGGGGGCAACTGTGGCAGAAATGCTGCTGTTTTCCATGCCGCTGACATGGGCAAGCGCCGCCGGTAAGTCCACCCTTGCAGGACTGCCGTCCTGCATCCATCCTATGCAGGCAACTTATCGAAAGGAGGTGATCCAGTGTCTCATTGTTTGACCCTACGGCTTCGCACCGTGACCTGGATGCCCGTCGCCACCCATATGGCAGCGGCTGGCTGATTGCCTGAGTCCGGCAGCGGAAGCTGTCGAGCAATGTGAAGGCCCCGGGAGCGATCCCGGGGCCTTCTGCATGTCAGGCCCCCAGCATCCCAGCCAGGGCACGGCCTGACGTGAACGCATCTTCCACCCGCGTGCCCAGACACCAGTCGCCGCAAACACCCAGCCCGGCGTCAGGGTCCCACAGTGCTGGCACGCCCAGTGGCGACTCCGTCAGCGCATACCGCCAGCGATGGACGGCGGCGTATGACGGCGCTTGGCTGATCCCTGTCGCCGCAGCAAAGTCCTGTACCAGCGCCGCCTGGACTGTGGCCGCCTCATCTTCCAGATGCGCCTGCGACCAGTCCGGCCCGGCATGGGCCACCCAGCATTCCGGAAGTGCCGCCCGGCCCGGGTGGGAGGAGTTGCGTGTGGCAACTGACAGTGCCCCGCCAGGCAGCAGCAGGTCCGGCGTTTCCGAGGCCTCTGCGAGACCGATCATCAGCGTCCAGCGCGGCGACATGCCGGCGCGGTCCACCTCCGCCGCGAAGCGGTGCGGCACGGCACGCAGCAGCACCGATGCCTGTGGCGGCGGTAGTGCGAGCAGCACGGCGTCGAATGGCCCGGCCAGCTCGCCCCCTTCCCGGGTAACCAGCCCAGGCCGAGTTGTGGCAGCGTCCAGGTGGCGCACCGTCCAGCCCTGCGCGCCGCGGTCGAGATAGGCGGCGTGACGCCCGGTGTTCATGCTGCCGACGCCCACCCCTTCCAGGTGGCGCGCCAAGGCGGATGCCCCGGGCACTCCGGTCCATGCTTCGGGTCCGGCGGCCGGCCAGAGCGCAGCCGCCCCTGCCGCCGCCATGCCCTCCAGTGCGGCGCTGAATGCAGGCGTGTGCGCGGTGACGGCGGATGCGCCGTAGTCGAATGCCATGCCGTCCACCCGGCGCGTCGCCATCCGGCCGCCAGCCCGCCGCCCCTTGTCGAATACCGTCACGTCCAGCCCCGCGGCGTGCAGCGCCGCCGCGCAGGCCAGCCCCGCCATCCCCGCCCCGATCACCGCCACGCGCCGCACATCGTGTTTCATGGTGCAACCCTGTCCTGCCCCTTGCTACGCCGCAACCCCGGCATTTCCAGTTGCGCCCTGCCCCTACCCTGCCGATAAGGGGCGCATCGTGATCCAGGACCCTCAAATGAGCCGCCCAGCCCTCCGCATCATCCGTCATGACGCCGAGGACGGCACTGCCCGCTTCGAATTCCAGGTCTGGGATCCCTGGACCGGCGCCTACACCCCCCAGCCTGGCCTGTCTGAGGCGCTGCATGCCGTGGACAGCATGCTGGACCGTGTGCGCGCCATGTGGGTCGCGCAGGATTCCGGCCAGTCCTCCCTGCACGACGTGCCCGACCCGGCGCTGCCGGACGACCTGGAATGGGCGGAGTTCCGCGTCAGCGCCCAGGCCAACAAAGTGCATGAAACCCGCAACTTCGATTCCCAGCATTGGCGCAAGGCGATGGGCGGACGCGCCGGCGCCGTAGAGACGACCTGCAACGAGGTCGGCTACAGGCCAGCCTGAACCGCGACGACTGGCGTCAGAGCCGATTTCAGCAAGGTGCGGGCCGGTCACGCCGGCCTTTCACGCCCTGGCAGCGTCAGGCTCCTGCCCCGGTGGAAATCCTTCGCAGGCCCTCTGCCGCAGCCGGTCGGAATCGGCTGTAAGCTGCCGTCCATGTCCACCGATTCGCTGCTCCTGATCGCCTGCGCCCTCCTCGTGGCGCTGTGTGTCCTGTCCGTCCTGCTGCTGCTTCGCCGCCCGCCAGGAGCGGCATCGGTGCAGCACCTGCTGCTGCTGGCGGAGCAGGCCGCCGCCGGGCAGCGCGCGGAGGCGGAGGCGACCCGCGCCCGCCTGGCCGATGCCGAGCGCGCCCTGTCCACCCGCGCCGAACAATCCCGGCTGGAATTGCAGCACACCCTCGGGACGCTGTCCGCCACCCTGGCGCGGGACGGCGGCGACGCCCGCGCCCTGATGGAACAGAAGCTGCGCGAAGCGGGCGAGCAGTCCGGCCAGCGCCTGGTGGGAATGCAGCAAACCCTCGGCGCCCTTTCGACCACCCTGGCCCGTGACGGCGGCGAGGCGCGGGTGCTGATGGAGCAGAAGCTGCGTGAAATGGGCGAGCAGTCCGCCCTCCGCCTGGCCGAGATCCAGCGCAGCGTGACCGAGGGCCTGAACCAGGCGGTCGAGCGCAGCGTCCACGGCAGCTTCCAGCGGGTGGTGGACCAGTTCGCCCAGGTGCAGAAGGCCGTCACCGACGTGCAGGCTGTCACGGCGCAGATCGGCGACCTCAAGCGCATCTTCTCGAATGTGAAAACACGCGGCGGCTGGGGGGAGATGCACCTGCGCGCCCTGCTGGACGACGTGCTGCCAGCGGGCGCCTACCATACCAACCGCAAGCTGCGGGAGGACAGCGACGACGTCGTGGAGTTCGCGTTGCTGATGCCTGCCAAGGGGTCGCAGCGCCCGATGCTGGCAATAGATGCCAAGTTCCCCGTCGAGGACTTCGACCGCCTGCTGCTGGCTGCCGAGGCCGGAGACTTGGCCGGGGAGCAGTCGGCCCGCCGCGGGCTGGAGACGCGGCTGCGCGGCGAGGCCAAGAAGATCGGCACCAAGTATATCAACCCGCCGGTCACGGTGGACTTTGCCGTCATGTATCTGCCGACCGACGGGCTGTATGTCGAGGCCGCGCGGATGCCCGGCCTGATCGAGGAGCTGAACCGCGACCACCGCGTGCTGCTGATGGGGCCGACCCTGGTGCCGGCGCTGCTGCGGACGATCCAGCTTGGGCTGCTGACCCTGTCCCTGGAACAGAAGACCGATGAAATCCAGCGCCTGCTGGGCGCGACGCGGACCGAGATGGGCAAGATGGACGGGGTGCTGGAGCGGTTGGCCAAGCAGGCCAGCACGTTCAGCAACACGATAGACGATGCCCGCACCCGGACCCGGGCCGTAAGCCGCAAGCTGAAAGGCATCGGAGCGCTGGAAACAGAGGACGCCGACACGGTGCTGGAATTGGAGGCCGATCCTACTCCTGCTCCCTCTCCCTCCGGGAGAGGATCGGGGTGAGGGAAAGGGCTAGTGCTGCGCCCTCCTGCGCGGGAATAGGACCTATACGGCTAGACCTGTGCTTACCACTTCCCTCACTCCAACCCTCTCCCGGAAGGAGAAGGGGAAGCGAGCGGAGGCTATTGCTGATTTGTGAACCGGGTATTGCCCTGGCCGGTGCAGATTGTTATCGCGCTCCAGCGCTCCACGTCCTGCATGAACGGCGTCTGGCTGAAGCCCCTGTCACCGCACCGCTGGCATTGCAGGCGTCCACCGTGACGGTTGGGAGCGTCGCCCCGCCGTCACGGTAGCGCCTGCTACGCCGACTTCAACGCGAGCAGCAGCAGGGAATTGCAGGTCACGTCGTAAGTGCCGCCAATGGCGAAGCGCTGGGCATCGTCCCGCTCCGGCACGTTGGTGTCGAACACCAGCTCCCACTCCTGGCCGTTGGTGCAGTCCGGCAGGGTGAAGGTCACCATGTCGTGGTGGGCGTTGACGACGATCAGCATGGTGGTGTCGCTGCCGGGCTTGCGTATGCCGGTGGCCTGGGCACGCCCGTCAATCAGCATGCCGAAGCACTTCATAGCGGCGTCGCCCCAGTCGCTGCCCTCCATCTCGTGGCCGGATGCGTTGATCCAGGTCACGTCCTTCACGTCCGTGTCGTTGATGGGCGTGCCGGTGAAGAAGCGTCCACGGCGCAGGATTGGGTAGGCGTGGCGCAGCTTGGTCAGTTGCTGCACTAGCTTGACCTGCGTCATGCCCCAGTCAGGAATGTTCCAGTCCAGCCAGGAGATCTCGTTGTCCTGGCAGTAGGCGTTGTTATTGCCACCCTGGCTGCGGCCGAATTCGTCCCCGGCCAACAGCATCGGCGTGCCCTGGGCCAGGAACAAGGTGGCCAGCAGGTTACGCATGTGGCGGCGGCGGACGTCGTTGACCTCGGGATCATCCGTTTCGCCCTCGACGCCATGGTTCCAACTGTAATTGGCGTTGTGGCCGTCCTGGTTCTTCTCGCCGTTGGGGTCGTTGTGCTTGTCGTTGTAGCTGACGGCGTCATGCAGGGTGTAGCCGTCGTGCGAGGTGATGAAGTTCACCGTGCTCCAGGGCTTGCGGCCGCGCTTGTTGAACATGTCGGCGCTGGCGGACAGCCGTGCCGCGAGCGCCGGGGCCATGCCGTCGTCGCCCTTCCAGAATTGCCGGGTTTCGTCGCGGAACTTGTCATTCCACTCGGCCCAGCCCGGCGGGAACTGGCCGACTTGGTAGCCGCCGGGGCCGCAGTCCCAAGGCTCGGCGATCAGCTTGATGCTGTTCAAGACGGGATCCTGGCGGCAACTGTCCAGGAAGCCGCTGCTCTCGCTGAATCCGGTAGGCTCGCGCGCTAGGATGGTGCCGAGGTCGAAGCGGAAACCATCCACATGCATCTCCTGCA
>JAABUK010004605.1_pt1 | contig 22214 bp, 18 predicted proteins | sample 5559141 | NCBI WGS metagenome assembly JAABUK01 (sample SAMN10711869, study PRJNA513367) | rock metagenome | isolation source: Antarctica rocks | place: Antarctica: Victoria Land, Pudding Butte nord | collected 2016-01-03
ATCAGCTTGGTTGCGGGGAGGCCCCGGATCAGCGCCAGGAATCGCCGCCGGCCCCTCGGGTCGAGGTTGGCCGTCGGCTCGTCCAGGACGAGGACCGAGGGGTCGCACGCCAGGACCCCGGCCAGGCAGGCCCGCTTCCGCTCGCCGAAGCTCAGGTGGTGCGGCGGCCGGTCGGCCATCTCGACGAGGTCGACCCGGGCCAGGCAGTCCAGGGCGATCCTCCGGGCCTCGGCCTTCGACTTCCCCAGGTTCAGCGGGCCGAAGGCCACGTCCTCCAGGACCGAGGTGCTGAAGAGCTGGTCGTCGGGGTCCTGGAAGAGGACCCCGACCCGGCGGCGGACCTCCGGGGCGTTCTTCGCGTTGACCTCCAGCCCGCCGATCCGGATCGAGCCGCCGGCCGGGCCCCGGCCCTCGGCCGCCTCGCCATGAGAGTGGAACGCCCGGGCCTCGCGGGCGGTCCCCGGCAAAATCCCGTTGAGGTGGAGCAGGAGGGTGCTCTTGCCCGCCCCGTTGGGGCCGACCAGCGCGACCGACTCGCCGGGGTAGATCGAGAGGTCCACCCCCCGGAGCGCCGGGCGACCGTCGGGGTAGCGGTAGGCCAGCCCGAGGACCTCGACCGCCGGGACGACGCGAGGCTCGACCCGGTCGGGCTCCGGCCGCTGGCCGTCGGCGGTCATCGGATCTCGGGCCCTTCGAGGGTCCGCGCCGTGCCGTCCCAGCCCCTGGCGAGCATCGCCGCGTGGACCCGCTCGCCGCGCTCGAAGGAGCGGAGGAAGAGCAGGGCGATCAGCCCGGCGAGCCGGCCGACTTCGAGCCGCCCCCGCCTTCGGAACGTCCGCGACCGCCGGGCCTGGGCCATCCGGCCGAGCTCGTCGCCGAGGATCTGGACCTGCCGGACCATGAACTGCAACGTCGAGACGATCAAGGGCGGCAGGCCGAGCCGGCCCATCGCCGACAGGAGGGCCCGGAACGGCGTGACGTGGACCAGGACCATCATCGCCAGGAAGGCCAGGCTGTTCTTGGCCAGGATCGCCAGGGCGACCGCCACCACCCCCAGGCTCGCGCGGTCGGGATGCCGCGACGCCACCAGGGCGGCCAGGAATCCGACCAGGACCACGAAGCCCAGCCAGCGGCGCGCCAGGCCCAGCGGCGGGGCCCCCGAAAGACCCACGGCAAAGGCCAGCAAGAGGCCCTCGGCGGCGAGGGCCCGCCAGGCCCACGGCGGCGTGGCCACCACGCCCACGACGAACCCGACGGCCAGGACCAGCTTGACCCGCGCGTCGAGCCGGTGGAGCGGCCCCGGCAAGCCCCCGGCGTCGCCCTCGAAGGCGTCAAACCGCATCGGCGGCCATCCCCCCGGGCACCGACTCATGCCGCCCGACGGCCAGCGATCGGGCCAGGGCCAGGCCGACCCCAAAGACCACCAGCGTCCCCACCACCCCGGCCGCAGCCGTCGCCTTCGACCGCGAGAGCCCCGGCAACTCGTAATCCGGGATCGGCGCGGCGAGCTTCAACCCCGGAGCCGCCCCCTCACCGGGCAGGAACTTCACCTTCTCGCCGCCGACGTACTCCAGCCCGTCCGGCGCCGAGGACGCCAGGGGAGCCAGGAAAATCGCCACCGCCAGCGAGACGCCCAGCGCCGCCAGGGCGAACCCGCCAAGGCCGGCCGACGACCCCGGTTGGCCCGACCCCTCGGGGTCGTCGAGGAGGTCCGGCCGGGTCAGCAGGAGGAACCGCACCACCAGCCCGGTGATGATCGCCTCGCCCAGCCCGATCACCGCGTGGACGAGCGTCATCCAGCCGAGGACCCCGAGGAAATCCGACCATCGACCCAACGCCGCCAGCTCCACCGCGAACGCGCCCGAGGAGAGGATCACCGAGAACCAGGCCGCCGCCATCGCCCCGATCAAGGTCCCCCGAGGCCCGCCGACCCCCCGGCGGATTGGCGCGTAGATCGCATAGCCGCCCACCGAGCCGATCAGCCCCATGTTGACGAAGTTCGCCCCCAGGGCCGTCAACCCGCCGTCGCCGAAGAGGAAGCACTGCACCAGGAGGACCGCCGCGATCACCGCCGCGCCCGCCCAGGGACCGAGCAGGACCGCCGCCAGGACCCCGCCGAGCAGGTGCCCCGAGGCCGGGATCACCGGCAGGGGGAAGTTGACCATCTGCGCCACGAAGACGAACGCCGCCATCGACCCCATCAGCACCGTCGTCCGATCGCCGAGCCGGTCGCGGAGCTTTCGAAGCCCGTAGGCCAGGCCCCCGACGGCGATCGCGCCGGTCGCCAGCGCCACCCTCGGGTCGAGCACCGCGTCGGGGATGTGCATCGGTCCGAACCTCGATCAAAGCCAGGGAAGGAGGGCGACCCGACCTCGCGAGATCTCATCGTACGAGGCGTAGGGCCTTTCGTCAAAAACTTCATACCGAAACGCCGAAAGCGGCCGGATCGGTGTCGGCGAGGGGCCCTTCACGCTTGAGGTCCGGGGCGGGGCGCTTACAATTCCCCGTCAGTCCACCACGCGACCGCATTCACAGGTCCCTCGCATCATGATCCCCGACACCAGTTTCTTCGAAGGCGGCGGCACCGACTGGCGGCAGGCCCTCGACCACATCGTCGCCACGATGCGCGAGATGAGCCTCCAGGACGACCCGCAGGCGATGGTCCGGGCCTACGCCGCCCAGGTCCGCCGCTACCAGCAGGTCGACGGCTGGGTCTCCCTGAGCCGCCGGGGACTGGAGTACCCCAAATATCGGATCACCCGGTCGAGCACCTGGACCGAGGTCATCGACCCCTGGCAAGAGAAGGACCGCCTGCCCGTCCTGGAGGGCGGCCTGCTCGGCGAACTGATCTACGGCGACGTCCCCCGGATCATCGACGACCTGAAGGTCGCCGACGACGACCCGGGCCGGGCGTACATCGCCGGCAACCGCTCGGCCCTGGCCGTCCCCCACTACGACCGGGGGGTCGGGCTGAACATGATCGTCTCGCTCCGCAAAGGGGCCCACGCCTTCCCGCCCGAGCAGTTCCCCGACTGGGTCTGGATGAGCAGCCTCTTCGGCCGGGCGACGCAGAACCTCGTCCTCTCGGCCGAATTGAAGAAGGCGTATCAGGTCGTCGACCGCGAGCTGAAGCTCGTCGCCGACATCCAGCGCTCCTTGCTCCCCAAGGTCATCCCGCCGATCCCCAACCTGAGCATCGCCGCCTTCTACCAGACCTCGCAATGGGCCGGGGGCGACTATTACGACTTCTTCCCCCTCCCCGAGGGGAAGTGGGGGATCCTGATCGCCGACGTCTCCGGCCACGGGACCCCGGCGGCCGTCCTGATGGCCGTCACCCACTCGCTGGCCCACGGCTTCCCCGGCCCCCACGATGGCCCGAGCGCCCTGCTGGCCAAGGTCAACCACCAGCTCGCCACCCTCTACACCGCCGACAACGAGTCCTTCGTCACCGCCTTCTACGGGATCTACGACCCGGCCACGCGGCGGCTCGATTACTCCAGCGCCGGGCACAACCCGCCCCGGCTGATGCGATGCAGCCGCTCGACGATCGAGTCCCTCGACGCCGCCCAGAGCCTCCCGCTGGGCCTCGTCGCCGAGGAGACCTACCGCAACGCCACCCTGAGGCTCAGCCCCGGCGACCAGCTCGCCTTCTACACCGACGGGATCACCGAGGCGATGGACGCCGAGAACCGGATGTTCGGCCTGGAGAACCTCGACGCCGTCCTCTCCCGCTGCGGGGGGACCGCCCAGAGCCTGGTCGACGACGTGATCGACGCCGTCCGAGCCTTCACCCTCGGCCAGGCCCCGGCCGACGACCAGACGTTGCTCGGCATGGTCGTCTCGTGAGTGCGTATGATGGAACAGGGAGGATCGGGATCATGGCAACGACCGTCGAGCAACTCCTGGCCGGACTCGGGTCGGGGATCGAGACCTCGGCCGAGGTCTGCGGCGGCGAGCCGCGAATCTCCAACACCCGGATCCCGGTCCACACGCTGGAGCAGTATCGCCGACTGGGGATGACCGAGGCCCGGATCCTCGCCGCCTACCCGGGCTTGAGGGCCGCGGACCTGGTCAACGCCTGGGCCTACGTCGCCGCGCACCGCGACGAGATCGACCGGCAGATCCGCGAGAACGACGAGGCCTGACGTTTGGCCCTCCTCGATGCCGACGAGAATCTCCCCTTGCCGGCGGTCGAGGCATTGCGAAGGCTTGGCCACGACGTGCTCACGGCAGAGGAAGCCGGACAAGCCGGCCGACGGGTGACCGACGAGGCCGTGCTGGCCCACGCGCAGGCCCTGGGACGGGCGGTGTTGACGCACAACCGCAAGCACTTCCGCAACCTCCACAATGCCGGCCACCCCCACGGCGGCCTGATCCTCCGCACCGCCGACGCCGACTTCTCGGCCCTCGGTTCACGCATCGATGCGGCCCTGGCCACTGTCGGCAACCCTCCGGGCCTGTTAATCAAGGTCGATCGACCGCCGACATGAAGGGAGATCCCGGCACGTCCCCGCCCAACCATGGGGAGCGTCGCCCGAGGCTCCCTCCGAGAACGGTTCATAGCGACTCGCCCGGCGGGCCGATGATGGCCTGACGCGAGGAGCAGACCGCATCCCGGCGTCGCGATCATTTCCCGTCGGACGTTGGCGGGGCGGCGGGGGGCGTGTCGAAACCGATCATGGCCTTCGCTTCCTTGTAGGCCAGCCAGAGGATCAGGTCGTTCTTGCCTCGGGGCATGGCCGGTTTCTGCTCGTCCTTCGGCAACGGTTGCATCACGGCGGCGGCCTGGGTGACGACCGCGCGGGCCTCGTCTTTCTTGCCTTGCTGGAAAAGACTCATGGCGCGGTAGAACGCCGAGATCCCGACCACGTAGGCATCCTGGGTTTCCTTGGTGGCAGCGAGGAGGGCCTCGTCGGCGGCGGCGAGGTGGCCGTTGCGGAATTCGGCCATGCCGAGGGCCAGCCGCTCCCACGGTCCCTTGCTGAGCTCCTCGGCCTTGCGCCCGAGGGCCAGCAGGGCTTCGAGCTCCGCCTGGTCGGTCGACGGTCGCAAGGCGCCGGCCAGGGTCGCTTGGCGTGCCGTCGCCATGTCCTTGGTCTCCCTGGCGGACGCGAGGAAACGCTTCCGGGTGGCGGCGTAGACGTCGTCCTCGCCGAACCACGCCTGGACGGCGGCGAGCGTCAAGAAGCTCTCCGTGTCTTTGGGGGCGGCCGCTTCCAGGAGGGAGAGGGCCTCGCCTCGGCGGCCGGCAGCCAGGTAGATGGCGGCCAGGATGTTCATGCCCGCGAGCGTGCCGGGGTGGTCCGGGCCGTGCTTGGCCTTACTCAGGGCCAGCGTCTCCTCGTTGAGCTTGAGGGCGTCGGCGTGCCGGCCCAGGGCGGCGTAGCTGATGGCCAGGTTGTTCATGCTCCTGAGCGTGTGGGGATGGTCGGGGCCGAGCTCCCGCCGATACAGCGAGCGGGCCGCCTCGAATTGCCCCGCCGCGATCCCCGGCTTGCCCAGGCACAAGAAGGAATATCCGATCGTCCTCCGCAGGCGGGCTTCGGTCAGCGGCTTGCCCGGGAAGCCCTTCTCGATCGCGGGCAAGGCGGCCGTGACCGCGTCGGCCAGCGTCACGTTGTAGCCCAGGCCGCCGGCCTGGTCCTTGGGGCGGGCGGCGGCGAAGACCTTGTTCTCGACGAAGCCGAGCACCGCCTCCACCGCCTCCACCGTCTCCTTCGCCTTCTTCTCCTCCTCGGCCGCCGCCAACGCCTTCCGCTTGGCCAGACGCTCCCCCTCGGCCCGCTCGTTCGCCAGCCCCTCCTGACGTCGGGCCTCGAAGAGCCCCAGCGTCGTCCCCGTCACGCCCGCCACCAGGGCCAGCAGCACCAGGCCCGCGGCGACCACTCCCGCGCGGTGCTTGCGGGCGAACTTCCTCAGCCGATACGAACGACTCGGCGGCGCTGCCAGCACGGGCTCGCTCGCCAGGTGCCGCAGGATGTCGGCACCCAGCCCGTTGGCCGTCTCGTAACGCCGGGTCCGGTCCTTCTCCAACGCCTTCATCACGATCCAGTCGAGGTCCCCGCGCAGCTCGCGCTGGAGGTGCCCTGGGTCGATACCCCGATTGGCCGCGATGCTCGGCAGGGCCTCGGACGTGCCCACCTTCGTGCTCGGCCTGGAGGGGTCGACCTCGCGGACCATCCTGAGCATTTCGAGGAGCGCCCCGCGCTGGAACTGGGCCGCGTCCAGCGGCGTCGAGCCGGCCAGCAGTTCGTAGAGGATCACGCCCAGGGCGTAGACGTCGGTCCGGGTGTCGATGTCCATCGATGAGGGGTCGGCCTGCTCGGGGCTCATGTAGGTCGGCGTGCCGACGATGGCGCCAGTGTCGCCGAGGGTCTGGTCGGTCAGGCTGAACTCGGTCGCCTTGGCGACGCCGAAGTCGATGACCTTGGGCGTGGGCCGGCCGTCGACCTCGGTGACCATCACGTTGGAGGGCTTCAGGTCGCGGTGGATCACCCCCTTCTGGTGGGCGTGCTGGACCGCCTGGCAGGCGGCGACGAAGAGCCGGAGCCGGGCGGCGACCGGGAGCCGGTGCCGGTCGCAGTAGTCGGTGATCGGCACGCCCTGGACGTACTCCATCACGAAGAACGGCTGGTGGGCCTCGGTGGTGCCGCCGTCGTAGACCCGGGCGATGTTGGGATGGTCCATCATCGCCAGGGCCTGGCGTTCGGCGTCGAAGCGGGCCAGGACGCCACGCGAGTCCAGGCCGAGCTTGATCAGCTTGAGGGCCACCTGCCGCTTGACGGGTTGTGTTTGCTCGGCCAGGTAGACCGTGCCCATGCCGCCCTCGCCGAGGACCCCGAGCAAGGTGTACCGCCCGGCGATGACCCGGCCGGGCGTGAAGGCGGCGGGCCGGGCGGTCGGCTCGACCTCGGCAAGCGTGCCATCAGGCTCTTGGACGCCGGTGACCCGACCGTCGACAGGCCCGTCTCCGGGCCCGAAGCCCACGACCCTTGCAGGGTCTCGGATGCCGACGTCCGGGTCGCTTCGAGGGGTTCGGCCCGGGTCGGCTCGAAGACGCCGGTGGCCTCGGGGATCGGCCCGGCCCGGCCCTCGACCGCGAGCAGGGCCTCGACCCGGGCCCGGAGGTCGGGCTCGCCGCCGGTCTCGCGGTCGAGGTAGGCGGCGCGTTCCTCGGGCGAGGGGAGGTCGGACGCCCCCAGGAAGAGTGACTTCACGCGGGCGGGGTCGAAGGCCATGGTTCATCTCCGGGAAGGTTTCTGAACCACAATGCGACGTCCGAGGGGAAAGCGTCTCGCGCTCTCCTTGATTATTCTTCGAGGGACTCGCGGAGCCAGACCCGGGCGAACTTCCAGTTCCGGTAGGCCACGGGCCGGGAGAGCCCCAGGACGTCGCCGGCCTCCTCGACGGAGAGCCCCCCAAACAGGTGGAGGTGGGCGACCCGGGCGGCGAGCGGGTCTTCCTCACCAAGCCGGATTAAAAGCTCGTCGACGGACAGGAGCAAGTCGGGGTCCTCGGCCAGCGAGCGGGCCCGGTCGAGCAACTCGACCCGCACCCTCGCGCCGCCCCGCTTCCGTCGGCCCCTGGCGCGGGCGTGCTCGACGAGGATCCGGCGCATGGCCTCGGCCGCCGCGACGAAGAAGTGGCCCCGGCCGTCGAAGATTTGCTCGCCAACCTATCGCAAGTAGGCCTCGTGGACCAGGGCTGTGGCGTCGAGCGTGTGGCCGGGGGATTCGTTCGCCACGTGGCCGGCGGCGAGCTTGCGCAGCTCGTCGTAGACCAGCGGCAACAATCCCTCCGCCGAGGCGCCCGGTTCGCCCCGCCCGATGCCACCGAGGATGCGTGAAACCTCATTCATGAGGGCCAGGATACTCGCCATTCGGTCGACCGGCAAATCCCGAGGGCCGGGGAGTCTCGCCCGGCCGTTCGCCGATCGAGCCCGGCGCCGCGTCCCGTGGCCGGATCGCCCGAAGCCTCGCCCGAGAACCGTTCATCGCGGCCCGCCGGTCGTGCCGATGAGAAGGGGAGCCAGGGATGGCGATGTTATCAAGAGGGGTGGACCCGGCTCGTCATGGATCATCAACGACGCCGGGACAAGCGGATCGACGGCCGGGCCGTCGCCCTGATGCTGGCGCTCTCCGCCGGCCAGGCCGCCGCGCAGGGCTTGGGCTCGGCCAGGCCGGACGCCGACCGGCCTTCGTCGCGGCCTTCGAGGCTCGGGCCGACCCCCGGCGCGGGGGCAAACACGCTCGGCGACAGCCCGGGGGAGGGGGGGGCGGTCCTGGAAAACCGCTCGGGCGGCCCGCGGCCGACCAGCGAGTCCGGCGCCCAGGGCTTGCGGATCGAGCCGATGCCCGGGGGCGGCTCCATCACTGTTCCCGGCCGGTCGGCGGTCGACCCGGCCTCGCCCGACGGCTCGCTCTCGCTCGTCGGCGAGGACGACGGCCCCGTCGACGGCCTGACCCTCGACTCGGCCATCGACCGGCTGATCGCCCGGAACGTCGACCTCCGCTCCAAGGCCTACGAGATCCCCCAGGCCGACGCCGACATCCTCACCGCCGGCCTCCGGGCCAACCCGATCCTCTACTCCGACGTCCAGTGCTACCCGTACGGGGCCTTCTCCAAGGCCAGGCCCGGCGGGCAGACCCAGTACGACCTCAACGTCTCCTACCCCCTGGACGTCACCCGGAAGCGCCGGGCCAGGGTCCTCGTCGCCTGCCGGGCCAAGAAGGTCCTGGAGGCCCAGTTCCAGGACGCCGTCCGGGTCGAGGTCGACAACCTCTACACCGAATACGTCGACGTCCTCGCCGCCCGGGAGACCGTCCGCCTGGCCCGCGAGGGCGTCGACGAGCTGGAGAAAGAGCCTGCGAAACCCTTGCTCGGCGCCCGCCCGGGCGCCGACGACCAGCGGCTGGAGATCCAGCGCGAGTCGGCCGAGCTTGGGCTGGTCGAGGCCGAGGAGCAGTACCGGGCCGACCTCCGCGCCCTCGGCCTGGTCCTGGGGATGACCGTCCCGGAGTCCGAGCGGCTGCAACTCCGGGGCTCGCTGGCCGACCTGGGACGCCCCCCGGTCCTCGGCGAGCCCTTGCTCCGGCTGGCCCTGGCGAGCCGCCCGGACCTCGCCTCGTATCGCCTGGGGGTCCACCGGGCCGAGGCCGACGTCGGCCTGGCCGTCGCCAACCGCTACCCGGACCTCTACGTCCTCTATCAGCCTTACACCTTCCAGGACGACCGCTACCTCGACGCCAAGAGCGCCCACTCCTGGGGCGTCGGCGTCTCGGTCCCCCTGACCGTCTTCAACCGGAACCAGGGGAACATCCGCCGGGCCCGGCTGAACGTCGCCCAGAGCCGGACCGAGGTCGAAGCCCTGGAGCGGCAGGTCACCTTCGAGGTCCGCCAGGCCGAGCGGCAGTACACCGTCACCCGGACCGCCGTCGAGCGGATCGAGCGGTCGCTCCTGCCCAATGCCCGGCTCGAACACGACCGGATCTATCGCCTGTACGTCGCCGGCAAGGCCGACGAGCGCAGCTTCCTGGCCGCCGAGGGCGACTTCGACCGGGTCGTCCGGCTCTACCGCGACACCCTGGTCCGCCACCGCCGGGCGATGCTCAAGCTCAACACCGCCGTCGGCCTGCGGATCTTGCCGTGATGTCCCGTCGAGGCCGATCGGGTAGGATGTCGACCGGCCGCCCGTCCGGTCCTCTCGCGGTTGGAGGTCTCGTGGAATCATCCTGGCGATCGATCATCACCATCGAGCCCGGCAAGCGCGGCGGCAGGCCCTGCATCCGCGGGATGCGGATCACGGTCTACGACGTCCTTTCCTACCTCGCCGCCGGGATGAGTGAGGCGGAGATCCTGGACGACTTTCCCTACCTGACCACCCAGGACATCCGGGCCTGCCTGTCGTTCGCGGCGGAGCGGGAGCGGACGACGATGGTCGTCTCGGCTTGAAGTTGCTGTTCGACCAGAATCTGTCGCCCCGATTGGTCTCCCTGGTGGCGGACCTGTTTCCGTATTCGGCCCATGTCCAGTCGCTCGGGTTGGACTGCGCGAGCGATGACCAGATCTGGGCCCACGCCCGCGATCAAGGCTTCGTCATCGTCAGCAAGGGCGCCGACTACGACGACATGGTCCTCGTCCGGGGCTTCCCTCCCAAAATCATCTGGTTGCAGATCGGCAACTGCAAGACGCCCAGGGTGGCCGAGATCTTGCGAGCCAATCAGGTCGCCATCGAGGCCCTCGGGCTCGACCCGGCGACGGGGATCATCTGCCTCCAGTAGTCGAGCCGGCCCATCCCGCCGACGACCCATCAAGGCCCCTCGGAACACCTTCATCAGCCAGAATGCCGGGGCAAACGCGTCGTTTCGCGACTTCGGGCCGGTCAGGGGGACCTGGACGCCGCCGAGGCTGGACAGGTCATTTGCGGAAGCCGGCCGTCAGCGAGGGGAAGTCGGACGGCCCGCCACGGTCGATGGTCGAGGACCCCGTCGGCGCTCCGGCCGGGTCCGCTCGTCGAGCATGGGGCACGCCTTCGGGGACGCGGGGGGCCCGGCCGACGATCCCGGCCGGTTCAATAGCTCCTGTCGGCCCAATCCGCCCCGGACCTTGAACCCGGCCGCGTCACCCGCGAGGCCGTCCGAAGGCGACGCCGACGCCGAGCAGGCCGAGGGCGACGGCGATCGTCAGGAGCGAGGTGACGCCCAGGGTCCGCGCGCCCGGCTCGATGAGCTGCGGCCCGAGCGCCGCGAGCAGGGCCGCGGGCACCGCAAAGGCGGCGATCCGCACCCCGCCGAGGGCGGCCGAGGCGACCAGGATCAGCCCGGCCACCCCAAGGCCGAAGCCGTCGAGGCGGCGGGCGACCCCCGGCGGGAGGCCCGACAGTTCGAGCGGGCGGGTCCCCGTCGAGGCGTCGACGACACCCCGGACGCCCTCGGCGAGCTTCCGGCCGATCTCCTTCGCGTCGGCGAGGGCCTTCTCGCCGTCGGCGGTCGCCGTCGCGTCCAGGCCGGCCTGGCGGATCTCCTCGGCCGAGAACAGCGCGTTCTGGTGCATCCAGAGCAGGGAGGCGGCCAGCAGGACGCCGCCGAGGAGGAACCGGGCCCGGGGCCCGAAGGCGGCCGAGGCGATCGAGCCCAGCGCCGCCCTCCAGGACGAAGGGCCGGCCGGCTCCTCGGCCTCGACGGCGGTCAGGTAGTCGTCGGGGCGGAGGGCGACCCGGTTCATCGCGTCCATCAGGGGGATGCCGAGCGAGGCGAGGCCGGCCTTGCGGGACGACCGGCCGTAGGTCACGATCGCCTCGGCCACCCGGCGCGACTTGCGACGGGCCGTGAGCAGTTGGACGCCCCGGGCCTCCAGGTTCCGCTCCTCCACCAGCCGGAAAAGGTCCAGCGCCCTGGCCTCGCGGCGGGCCTCCAGCCTCGCGTCGAGGGCACCGATGATCGGGTCGCGCCAGGCGGCGAAGCGGGCCCGCCGGCCGCCCCCGGCGTCGGCCCCCCAGAGCGACCGGGCCGGGCGCATGGCGGGGTAGCCGAAGAGGGCCTCGTAAAACTCCTCCCAGTGCCGGCCACCGTGGCGGCAGGCGAAGCGGCGGATCGAGTCCTCGAACACCCCCTGCCGCCGGAGCCCCCGGATCAGGGCCCGGGCCCGGCCGACCGCCCCGGCCCTGGCCAGCTCGATCGGCCGATCCAGAGCGATGTGGCGGGCCGCCGCCAGCCCGGCGGCCAGGAGCGTCAGGAAGGCCCAGAACCCCAGGAGGCCCGAGGCCGCCAGCGTCGCGACCAGCAGGGCCAGGGCCCCGGCGATCGTCAGCGCATCCCCCCGGCTCCCGCCAAGGGCCAGGGCGCGGACCTTCTCGAAAAGCGGGTCGCGGCCGAGGACGCCCCGGAGGGCGACCGTCGAGGCCCCCACCAAGGCACCGAAGGCCAGGGCCCCGACCGCCGGCAAAGGCCGACCGGCCCGCGTCGCCAGGGTCGCGAACAGCCCCAGGGCCGCCAGCGCGGCCGCCGAGGCCGAGGCCCCGGCCCTGGCCAGCGGGACGGATGCGAACTCGCGGGCGCAGGCCTCGAACTCGCTCGACTCCTCGTCTCGGGGGAGGAACGCCCCGCCGACGCCCAGGTCGTCCTCCAGGGCCCGGACCGCGGCCCCGAGGTCGGCGAAGCCCGGCTCGCCGCGATCGCCGACCATCCGGCGGATCAGGCCCGCCAGGCCCGGGGGGACCGCCCGCTCCCCGCGATCGCCCCCGACCAGCGACTGCAAGGCCCGGCCGAGCCCGGCGAGGTCCTCGGCGACCGGCCCGCCTCGCGACGGCTCCCGGCCCGGCGCGGGCGGCGACCCGGCCGGCGGGACCGGCGTCGGCCCGGCCTCCGGCGTCTCGGGCGTCAGGCCCAGGCCGACCCCACCCAGCCGGACGAGGCCCGCCTCGTCGACCCGGATCCACGCCGTCGAGAGGTCGCGATGGTAGATCCCCTGCTCGTGGGCCCGGAGGAGCCCCCGGGCCGCGTGCAGGACCGCCGCCACCCGGGCCGAGCGGTCGAGCCCCTCGCGGGCCCGGGGGTCCGACAAGGGGAGCCCGACCGCCGAGTCGGAGGCCGCGTAGACGAAGCCCCGGTCGACGTCCACGTCGAGCATCGGGGCCAGGTTGGGATGATCCACCTGCTCCGAGGCGAACGCCTCCCGGACGAACCGGGCGACGAACGTCGCCTCGGCGGCCCAACTCGGCCGGACCACCGCCAGGGCCAGCTCCCGCCCGCTCGCCCGGGACCGGGCCTCGAAGACCGGGCCGACCCGGGCCGGGCCCAGGGGCCGCCCGACCCGGTAGCCGCCCAGGACCCGGGGGGGCTGGAAGGCCGGGTCGGCCGGCGGGGGGGGGATGCGGATCTCCTCGACGGTCGCGCCGTCCTGATGGACCCTCGGCGGGACCATCCCGAGCCCCTCGCGGGAAAGCTCCCGGGCGGTCGTCGCGGCCGGGTCGTCGGCCGGGACCGGCCCGGACGGGCGAGGCTCCAGGAGCGAGGCCATCGGGGCCTCGGCCTCGTCCTCGGGGACCGTCAAGGCGACGCTCGCCGAGCAGCGCTGGCAACGGATGCGGAACCGCCCGACCCGGCCTCCGGGGATCGCGATCTCGGCCCGGCAACCCGGGCAATGGGTCGATCTGGCCACGGACGAAACCTCGAAGCGATGCCTGGATCAACCCTCCGCGATCTACCATTCGCCCCCGCGGACGCCTCCAAGTCAAGGGGCCGCCGCCGGATTATCGGCCCTCGGATCGATTCGTTTGCAATCGAAGCCGGTCACCCTTAGCCTGGACTTCGGGCCGGGTCGACGACCGGGCCGGAACCCGCCGACGATCGGGAGGACGCCTCGATGACCGCCGAGCTCAAGACCATCTGCCGGGTCACCGTCTACGCCGACGCGACGCTGGAGGCCGTCCTCCTCAGTCAATTCCTGGCGATGGGATCCACCGGCTACACCGTCCTGGCCTGCCGGGGCAAGGGCGAGCATGACACCGTCGCCGATCCCTTCGCCACCGTCACCCGGATCCGCATCGAGCTGCTGGTCCAGCCCGATGTCGGCGAGAAGATCCTCGCCTACGTCGACAGCCCGGCCCTCAAGAGCCACCCCGTCGCCGCCTGCATGGAGTCGGTCCAGGTCGTCGCCAGCGAACGCTATTGATCGGACCGGCCCGGCGACCGGCCGGGCGGCCTCAGCCCGAGTGCTTGGCGTAGAGCCCGCTGTTCTGGAACGGGCTGGTCAGGCCCGAAGTGTAGATCCGCCCGTCGAAGACGGCCGTCGACGAGTTCTTGCCGTAAGTGATGTGCACCGTCCCGGCGGCCGAGTCGACGAAGAAGATCCCGCCGTAGACGTTCGGGTCGGCGGTGAAGGTCAGTCGGGTCGGGCGCCCCTTGGCGTCGAAGGAGGTCGGGTCGGCCACCAGGTCGAGCCCGAACACGCCCCCGGAGTTGTTGTTCTTGTCGTCGAGGAAGGCGAACCCGGTCGTCGGCTGGGTCGGATCGGTGGGGACGACGATGGCCAGGCCGTAGTCGCCGTGGAGGAAGAAGTTGGGGGTCGAGCCGCCGAGCCCCCTCATATAGATGATCTGCTTCTGGTCGCTGAACCGGCCGGGCCCGACGCTCAGGGGGCCGGAGAAGCGGGCGTGGAACTTCTCCCGGGCCAGCTCGGCCGCCGTGGGCGTCCCAATCCCCAACGCCGGGGAGGGCTGGAACGTCACGCCGCCGTTGGGATTGCCCGCCCCCTGGTTGCCGATGTACACCCCGCTACCCGCCGAGGCGGCCCGGGCCGTCGCCGTCGAGCCCGCCAGGCCCCCGGCAATCGCGGTCACCTGGGCCTGTCCGAGGTGGGGGACCTTGGATTGGAGGGCGATTAGCAGGCCCGAGAGCAGCTCACGCCCTTCCATCGGCTCCAGACCGGGCCGTCGATCCCTACGCCTGCGGTCGAGCATCGTCCAAGCTCCCGGCCCTCAAGGCCGCGTCAACGCACCAGGCCACGCCCCCTCCGCCCGATCGGGCGGCCTCCCACCAGGGAAGCCGCGGGCGGGGACGCCTTCGCGAGGGCAAACCCGGCCGGGAACCATCCCCGAGCGGGGATCGGACCGCGGCCGCTATGTCCTCTGCCTACTCTTCGGCCCGACCCAACCCCGGCCTCGCCCCGAGGCCCGCCCGAATCTCGCACCCCTCCCGGGCAACCCGGCCGAACCGCAAGATCCCTCCAGCCGGGAAAAACCCCGTCATCCCGTCGAACAGTCAGGAGGACCCGGCGACCCTTCCCGGCCCGGAGGCGGCCGGCGAACCGTTGTCCTCCAGGAGTCCGGCGAGGACTTCGATCGGATGCAGGGCGTCGATCCCCGCGAGCCCGTGGACCTGGCTCCGGCAGGAGAAGCCGGGGGCGACCAGCCTCGCATCCGGCTCGGCCCTGGCTGCGGGGAGCAAGACCCGGTGGGCCAGCGCCGCGCTCATCTCGTAATGGCCCTTCTCGTAGCCAAACGACCCGGCCATCCCGCAGCAGCCGGAGTCGATTTCCTTCACCTCCAGCCCCTCGACCCTTCGGAGGGCCGCGACCGTCGCCGCCGTCCCGACGAGGGCCTTTTGCTGGCAGTGGCCGTGGAGCAGGACCTTGCCGGGGTCGGCCCGCAGGGGGAGGTCGGGCATCACCGAGGTGTCCGCGACGAACGCCTCCACCAGCTTCGAAACCGACGCCACGAGGTCGGCGTCGGGCCCGAGCCGGAAGTCGCGGTATTCGTCGACCAGGGTCAGCAGGCAGCTCGGCTCGCATCCCAGGATCGGCGTCCCCCGGCGCGCGTGGTCGACCAGCCTGGCGACGTTCTCGCGGGCGAGCGAGCGGCCGAGGTCGAGCAGACCCTTGGAGATCGCCGGCCTCCCGCAGCAGCCGAGGCCCGCGAGTTCGACCCGGTAGCCGCCCGCTTCCAAAACCCGGACGGCCGCCCGCCCGACCTGCGGGTTGTTGTAGGTCGTGAAGCAATCGTCCATCAGGACGACCGTCCCCCGGGTGCCCGCCCTGGGGCCGGGCCGATGCCTCTTGAACCAGCGGCGGAGGTTGTCGCGTTCGAAGGTCGGGAGGGTCCGGCGCCGGTCGATCCCCGCGACCTTCTCCAGGAGCCAGCGGAAGGCCGGGCTCCGCAGGGTCGCGTTGGCCAGCGGGGCCGTCGCCGAGCCGACCCGGCTGAGCTGATGGACGTGGGCCATCAGCAGCGAGCCGAGCGGGACGGGCCGGGACTTGTACTTCTGGTAGAGGTATTCGGCCTTGAGCTTGGCCATGTCCACGTTGGAGGGGCACTCGGTCTTGCAGGCCTTGCACTGGAGGCAGAGGTCGAGCGAGGCGTCGAGGGCCTCGCTCGCCAGGCCGTCGGAGGGGATCGCGCCGGACATCACGAGGCGGAGGGTGTTGGCCCGGGCCCGGGTGGTGTCCTTCTCGTCGAGGGTGACCATGTAGCTGGGGCACATCGTCCCGCCGCCGTTCTTGCGGCAGGCGCCGACGCCCGAGCACATCTCGACGGCCCGGGCGAATCCGCCCTGGGCGGAGAAGTCGAAGGCGGTCGCCTCGGGCTCGACGGCGTGATAGCTCGGGCCGATCCGCAGGCGGGCACCGGGGTCGGGGCTGGCGACGACCTTGCCGGGGTTCATCCGGTTCGAGGGGTCGAAGGCGGCCTTGACCTCGGCGAAGGCGGCGTAGACCTCGGGGCCGAACAGCTTGGCATTCCAGGCGCTCCGGGCCAGTCCGTCGCCGTGCTCGCCGCTCATCGAGCCGCCGAACTCGACGACGAGGTCGGAGACCTCGCGGGCGATCGAGCGGAGCTGGTCGACCCCGGCCTCGGTCTTGACGTTGATCACCGGCCGGATGTGCAGGCAGCCGACGTCCGCGTGCCCGTAGCAGGCCCCGTGTGTCCCGTTCTTCGCCAGGATCGCGGCGAAGCGGTCGTAGAAGGCGGGGAGCCTGGCCGGGTCGACGGCGGTGTCCTCGACGAAGGCGACCGGCTTGGCGTCGCCGACCATCCCCATCAGCAGCGAGACCCCGGCCTTGCGGATCTTCCAGAAATCGTCCTTGGCCGACTCGGTGAGGCTCTGGCGGACGCCGAGGACGCCGGGTTGCCCTCGGAACCGGCGGGCGAGGTCCTCGGCCCGGTCGGCCAGCTCGGCGGCGGAGTCGGCGTAGAACTGCGCGGCGAGGACGGCGGCGGGCCGCCCCTCGGCGAAGCTCAGGCTCCGCGCGTAGTCGGGGTTGCTCGCGGCGAGGTCGAGCATCATCCGGTCGACCATCTCCACCGCCGCCGGGCCGGTGGCGATGATCTCCGCGAGCCGGTCGAGCGCCGCGGGGATCGTCGCGAACGAGAGGATCACCAGGCCTTGCGCCGGGGGGATCGGCACGACCTTCACCTCGGCCCCGGCGATCACCGCCAGGGTCCCCTCCGAGCCGACGATCAGCTTCGCCAGGTTGAAGGCCCAAGGGTCGTCGACCCACCCCGGGGCCCGGACCGGCAGCCCCGGCACGAACTCGTCGAGGTTGTACCCGCTGACCCGCCGGAGGATCTTCGGGAAGTGCTCGCGGATCGCGTCGCGATGACGCCCCACGACCGAACGGACGCACGAATAGACCTCACCGACGCGGTCCTGACGCCGGCACAGGGCGTCCAGATCTTCGTCCGCGATCGGGCCGAAGGTCGCCCGGCTGCCGTCGTCGAGGACGACGTCGAGCGACCGGACGTGGTCGACGGTCTTGCCGTACTTCAGCGATCGGGCCCCGGCCGAGTTGTTGCCGATCATCCCGCCGAGGGTCGCGCGGTCGCCGGTCGACACGTCGGGGCCGAACATCAGGCCGAGCGGCCTGAGGTGGGCGTTGAGCCGGTCGAGGACGACCCCGGGCTCGACCTTCACCGTCATCCGGTCTCGGTCGACGATCCCGATCCGGTTCAGGTGCTTGGAGAGGTCGAGAATCAGGCCTTCGCCGACGGTCTGCCCCGAGAGGCTGGTGGCCGCCCCTCGGGGGACGACCGGGACGCCGAGCTCGGCGGCGATCCGGACCCCGGCGGCAAGGTCCTCGACGGTCCTCGGCAGGAAGACGCCGATCGGCTCGACCTGGTAAAGGCTTGCGTCGGTGGCGTAGAGCCAGCGGTCGGGGGCGTCGAAGCGCAGCTCGGCGGTCGTCTCGCGGCGGAGCCGGTCGAGGAGCCGCGAGGGGGCGGCGGTCGTGGTGGGCATCGTTGGGTGTGGGCTCGTGGGCCGTCGTGGCGTCGGGCGGCGATCCGTCGAGGGCGCATCCGTGGGCGACCCTCTCACCGGCCATTCTACGCCGACCCGCCCCCGATCGGCCACGCCATTCGCCCGGTCGACGCGCGAAGGCCGGGCCCTCCCGCTTCCGGGGAGGGCCCGACCCTTTGTCGAGCTGGGTTGTGGCGAAGGCGGCCATTCCAGCCTTACTTGCCGGGCTTCGCCGGGGCCATGACGAGCTTCTTGGCCTGCATCAGGTCGACGCCATTGGCCTCGGCGAGCTTCCGGCCGAGTTCGTCGTTGGCCATCGCGAAGTGGCCGACCATCTTGGCCACGACGTCGCGGTTCTTCACCTTCTTGAACTCACCGGTCAGGTTCATGATCAGGTGCTCGCGATCGGTCGGGCTGAGGTCGAGGTAGTGCTGGCCGGCCTGCTTGTAGTCCTGCGGGTCCTTGCTCGCAGCGGCCAGGGCCTTGTTGCCCAGGAACGTGCCGGCGTCCCTGGCCTTGGGCTCGGCCACGAGCCGGTCGGGCCGCTTGGTGCTCGGCGAATAGTTGATGTCACCCTTCCGCTTGGCGTGATCGTCGAGCCCTTCCTGGTTGTCGTTGGCGACCTCGTGCCGGGGCTGGTTGACGGGGAGCTGCTGGTAGTTCACGCCGAGGCGGTGCCGCTGGGTGTCGGAGTAGGAGAAGTTCCGGCCCTGGAGGATCTTGTCCTCCGACGGCTCGATGCCCGGGACGTAGGCGCCGGTGTTGAAGGCGACCTGCTCGGTGGACTCGAAGAAGTTCTCGGGGAAGTGGTTGAGCGTCATCTTGCCGACCGGCTGGAACGGCACGATCGACTCGGGCCAGAGCTTCGTATCGTCGAGCGGGTCGAAATCGAACTTGCGGAGGTCGTCGGGCTTGACGACCTGGACCATCAGCTCCCAGGAGGGGAAGTCGCCGTTGTGGATCGCCTCGTAGAGGTCCTGCGTCAGCGCGGCGGGCTCCTTGCCGGCGACCGCCTTGGCCTCGGCGTCGGTGAAGTTCTTCAAGCCCTGGAGGCTCCGCCACTTGTACTTGACGTAGACCACGTCATTGGCGGAGTTGGCCCACTTGAAGGTGTTGACGCCGAAGCCGTCCATCTTGCGGTAGCTCGCCGGGGTCCCCTGGTCGGAGAATAGCCAGGTCAGCATGTGGGTCGACTCGGGCATCGCCGAGAAGAAGTCGAAGTACCGCTCGGGCTCCTGGACGTTCGTCACCGGCGAGGGCTTGAGGGCGTGGACGAGGTCGGGGAACTTGATCGCGTCGCGGATGAAGAAGACGGGGATGTCGTTGCCGACGAGGTCGTAGTTCCCCTCGGCCGTGTAGAATTTGACGGCGAACCCCCGGACGTCGCGGGCGGTGTCGGCCGACCCCTTGGGCAAAACGACGACGGAGAACCGGGTGAAGACGGGGGTCTTCTCGCCGACCCTGGCCAGGAAGGCTGCCTTGGTCAGCCCCGAGACATCGTGGGTGACGACGAATTCCCCCTGGGCCCCGACCCCCCGGGCGTGGACCACCCGCTCGGGGATTCGCTCGCGGTCGAACCGGGCGAGCTTCTCGATCAGGTAGAAGTTCTCCAGGAGGGTCGGCCCTTCCGGCCCGGCGGTCATCGAGTGCTCGTCCGACCCCACCGGCCGCCCGGTGTCGGTCGTCAGGTTGGGCGTCTTGGCGGGCGGCTGGGTATTGCCGGGGGCCACCGGGGGCGTCTGGCCCAGGGCCGGGCCGCCCGCGAGCAGGGCCAGGCCCAGGGCCCAGCGGGAAGCGAGGGGGAAGGTCCCCTTCGGGTGTCGATTCGGTCGCATGATTCGAGGTTCTCCCTGTGTCCGATCGGGTCCGGGCCGGGGGAAGTGGGTGGACGGGCGAGCCTCCCGCGACCCGGGCGTGCCCCGCAACATCAGCAGATTCCGTACCGACCCGCCGGCGCGCACTCCGAGCCCTTCGATTCCGCCGGGGCCCGCTCAGCAAGCGACGACGACGGCCCGCCCGGCCGCCACCACCCGCCCGTCGCCCCCCAGGGCCGGACTTCGGCCCTCGCCGGACGACGCGGCGACCGCCCCCGAGGGGGCCGGCCGGGGCCGGGGAGCGTCCGGCCCGGGTCCTCCCCGAGACGAAGCCAACGGCCCGGACTCCCCGACCGGCGCCGCCTCCGCGTCGGGAGTCGGGGCGGCCTCGTCCTCGGCTTCGTCATCGGACCTGGCGTCGGCCTCGGCTTCGGCCTTGCGGAATTCCCGGAGGGCGCGGAAGAAGCCCCGGCGGGCCTCGGCCTCGTAGCGGCGGGCGAGGGCGGCCTCGCGCGAGGGGTCGAACAGGGCGACGTCGGCGGCGTCGCGGCGGTCGAGCGCGACGGCCTCGTGGTCGAGGGTCGCCCGGTGCTCCTCCAGCTCGGCGATCGCGCCGTCGAGCCGGGCGAGGAGCCGCGCGCGGGCCCAGGCTTGCCGGGCTCCGGGGTCGAGCCCGGCCCCTTCGTCCGGCTTGAGGCCTTCGAAGTTCCCCCAGGTCGCCTTGCTGAGGGCGAGCCAAGACGACGCCCGTGGCTCGTCCGGCGCCAGGCCGGCGAGCCGTGCGGTCCTGGCGTGGTGGGTGCTGTTCCAGTTCGGCCAGGGCCCGGAGGCCAGCAAGGCCCGGAGGTCGCCCCAGGCCAGAACCAGCCGATCGACCCCCTCGGCCGACCGGCGAAGCTCCTCGACGACGCGCCGGGGGTCGTCGGCGAGGGACGCGATCAGCCGATCCGCCCCGTCTTCGAGCCCGCGATCAAACGCCTCGCCCGAGCGGCGGACCCGCGTGGCCACGCTCGCCTCCTCCTGCCGGGCCCCGCGCTCCATGCGGACCGAGAGGGTGGCCATCTGCCCGACCAGGATCGCCCCGAGGGTCGATCGAGGAGCCAGCTCGGCCGCCAGGGCCTCGCCCCGAAGCTCGACCTCCGAGCGGTCCCCCTCGGGAAGGACGACGCCCGATCCCGCCATCCCATGCTTGAGCCCGTTCCGCCGAGACCGTTCCTTCCCCGCCTCGGTCTTCGGCCCGGTCGACCTCAGGGCATTCTTCCGGTTGGCGAGCAGGCGGGCTTCGGAGACGCAGGGCATGGCCGAGTCCTTCGCGAGAGTGTGGGATGATCCGACACGACGTTCGTCAGATACATTCCTTAACTTCGCGAGGGTTCGAACACACTTTCCGCCAACTTCGAGCGATCTCCTCACGACGAACCCCTGGAGGTCGGGTCTCGATCGGCGAATTTCCGAAGCCGGGTCGCGGACGAGCCGATCTCGGCCGTGATGATCCACGCGAATACCCTCGCGGACCCGAGCCAGGAACCTGGGCATGACCCCCGCCACTTCGCAAACGCCTGATTCCATCCAATTCCTTGACCAGCAGCCCAGTCAGCGGGATGATGAGTCTGCTGCCCAGAACACGGCGTCCGATTCGACGTGATCCAAGGCGTCGGCCGGGACGGCTAATTCAAATTAGACTCCAAGAATCTGATCGCCGTGGCGAACAGATACGCGACGCTCGGCGGACCGTCTCGCCGAGGTCGACAGTAGACCCTGGGAGACGCACCATGATTTCGATCCGGCGGCTGGTGATGGCTCCTTTCATCGCCATCGTTGTCTGCCTGTCTTTCGGTGGCGTCGCCTCGGCCGGCGACAACTACTACGGCGACAACTACTACAACGAGGCAGGTTGGCGCGAGTATCGAGCCGCCAAGCGTCACCAGGTCAGTGACCTGTGCGACATCTGGTTCACCACTTGGAGGCCCAGTTCCGTCGGCAAGACCTACGTCGAGCTGGCCGGTCAGTACGACCGGATCGATCTCTCCATGTGCAGCCCCTCGCTCCGCAAGCACGTCAAGCAGGCGGAGCGGAAAACGACCGAGATCGCTGAACTGTTCGGCCAGAGCACCATGCCGGACCTTGAGGCGGTCATTCTGTCCGTCAAGGGTGCCGGTGGCTTCAAGTCCTCGTCGAAGATCACGAGCGAGCGGGGCCGTCGCGTCCTCGAACTGATGCGCGAATTGTCCGCGTCGGAAGAGGCTGTCATCAAGGAGCTGAAGCTCGACGAGTAACGTGGTTTGAGCCGAACCTCCCGCTGTAGCGGACCCCGGCCGCGGGGTGGCCTTGGTCATGCTTAAGCGCACCCAAGGCCGGGTCCGCCGAGCTTGGCCGTTAGGCGGCGGAGGGCGGCGAGTCGCGCGACCTGAGTCACTTCTGAGCGACGTCACCTTTTTCTGCTTGCCCTAGCTTTTCTATGTCCCTACACTGTTGTTTGGGCCATCGAGTCGCCGTGTGGCGACTGCTAAGTTGGTCCGCACAAGCTGGAGACCAAGGTGAACCAAGCTCTCGTCGAGCGTGTGATGGGTGAGATGGATCTCGAACCTATCATGGTTAAGGCCCTGGACCCCGAAGAGGGACACGGCTGGTCCTTGGAGTTCACCCAAGCGGTGGCTTTGGAGTACAGGAA
>JAABUK010004606.1_pt1 | contig 22209 bp, 30 predicted proteins | sample 5559141 | NCBI WGS metagenome assembly JAABUK01 (sample SAMN10711869, study PRJNA513367) | rock metagenome | isolation source: Antarctica rocks | place: Antarctica: Victoria Land, Pudding Butte nord | collected 2016-01-03
CAGGCGAGGCGGGAGTTGGAGTATGCGCGGGGGGAGGGGAATCATGACAAGGTGGTTGTGAATGATGATTTGGAGAGGGCGTATCGGGAGATGGAGGGGTGGATTATGGGGGAGGGGGCGTGAATGGTAGGGAGATTAAGAGTTTGGGAGGGGGGTGGAGGGGGGTTAGGAGGTTGGGGAAGAGGATAGACATAAGATATTCAGGACGATCATACACGTGTAGAGTAGCAAGACGTATGGGTAGGATATGATACAGGCGAATGTGCTCATGATCGTGATTATTATCTACTGAAGGATTGCAACAAACTTCGCTCTTCGCTCTTCGCGCGGATCTGCTGCAGCAAAAATGCCTGGCGCGTAGTCTGCCATCTCAAAGATATAGAAGAATGCCTGCACGAAAGCCGGAGGGGAAGCGCGAAGGGCAGAATGGAAAATACAGAACAAAAGTGACGCGCTTTCGAGCCCAGTCTCTAACCGATACTCCAACGCTCAACCTCACGTCCTTCGCTCTTCCCTGTCAATACCCATTCATGGTCATCCGTTGCGAGTTTCTGCTCAATTCTCGGTCTGCAGCCGGGCTGATAGGTCGGCTGCCGGAATGGCCTCCAGCGGCGCTGCTCTCTTTCAGAGCAAGAAGTTGCTTGGCACGGAAGGTTTCGTAATGGATCTGACTGGTTGTCTCGATGAGGTCTTGAAGGTGTGTACGGGTGAGGAAGTTTCGCAGGTAGACGAATTCGCAATGGTTCTCGTCTTCGACGTTGATAACGCCCCAACGATTTTGGCGCCCTCGAACTTGCTTGCCACCTACGATGATTGTCTTCTCGCTTCCGACAACAGCGAATGGAATGATGTCCTTGATCTGAGCGTTGACGGCGCGCTCTTCGTCGTCAAACTCATCATTGTCGTATGGATACATCTTCAGATTGTGGAAGGCAAATTCCTCCTTTATGCGCTCCTTGAAAGCACGGCGTTCTTCCAGTGTGAGAGAGTCCGATTTGGCAATGACTGGAACCACGTTGACAACATCGGAAAGTTTCTTGAGAACGACAATGTCAATTGGCTTTAGGGCGTGCCCAGAGGGTTGAATGAAGAAGAGACAGCAGTGAATTCGGGTATCTTGGATATAGCGTTCACGCTGGGCGGTAAGCTCTTTTCGTAAGTAGGCGGAGTGCTGATCTTTGATGTACTTGACGATTGGGTCCCAGCTACAGGTAAGTTAGTACAGTGGGCTAGTTGTGTATTACGGTACTTACCATCGGTCGTTGTTGACCTGATCTCCGTAACCTGGTGTATCAACAATGTTCAGTCGCAGGCGCACACCATTTTCTTCGATGATATGAGACACAGTTTGAATCTCGGTGGTCGATCGGACAGGTTCATCCGGTCGCATTCGCCCTTTCGAATCAATGAGGTGAGAAGCGAAGATCGTGTTTATGAGGGTGGATTTTCCAAGACCAGTCTGACCTAACAGAGAATGATCAGATCAGGTAGATGCATCGGATGGCAGCTTGATACATACCGACGCAGATGACATTGAATTGGAAACCTCTCTTCAACAGCTTGCGCTCGATCTGTTGTGTGATACTGTCGAAGCCAACGTGACTGCGTGGGAATACAGCATTTGCCATTGTAGACGCCATTATGGAGGAAGAGAGCCGAATTGTTCCGAGCGAGCTGACAGAGGACTGGCAATGGTTCTACAGCAGAGCGAGGTTTGTAGAAATCGTTTCAATGTTCACCAGCAAGGGTCTTCGGATGCGACAAAGTTCCAGAGGAGGAGAGGTGCACCCCTTTTTCGCGTCTACGGCACCTGCCCCAATCCGTTCTAGCATCACACTTCTGGGGTTGATGAATTATTGGAGCAGAAGAACGAGCTTCACAACCTCCGCAGGTCAATTAACTACTGGTATCACGCCTTCATACCTTTTCCATCCGCGATATCTAGCTCGAGGCCGTCGCATTTCCCATGGCGACACCACAAACTTTCGCAGCATTCTCAATGCTCTCCCGACTCGCTTCCCCCCGCTTTGTCGCCCTTCAAACCGCCTCAGGCCCTCTTTTTCGACATTTCTCCAATTCAATATACCCTACTGCGACTCTCTCACTACCCGCAATATCGCTTAACATACCCGGCTTCTTGGCCGACATCTGGGAAGGAGTGCTCCGAGCAGTACCAAAGAAAAAGACCTCTCACATGAAAAGGCGGCATCGACAACTAGCGGGCAAGGCATTGAAGGATGTCAAAAGTTTGAATGCATGTCCAGCATGTGGGGAGCCGAAGCGAGCACATCATCTGTGCCCAACCTGTGTCGAAGGTGCTACGCTATTCCGTTGATTGCTGGAATGATGATCTGGCTGACGTTTCTGGCAGAGATACGGAGTGAGTGGAGGGAAGAAAGGAATGAAGCAGAGAGGCAGGCAGCAACGGCAGCGGCTAAGTCGCAGAAGTAGGCTCTTGAGATTTTTACAATTGGCGTCGAATGTCTGAAGCATAGCAAGGGCGTTGCGAGTCGGAATGTTCATTGGCTTTGAAAGGGAATGGCCAGGAATTTTGCCCAAAGGCTGCATTTAGTGAGAGCACATTACACCACTTCCTCGCGGAAGCTCAAGAGGAAAGATGTACACGTCTCCGGTGTCGTGAGAGCTTCATTCCAGGACTCTAGTCGATAAATTTCGTGGCAGAGTCCATTTCTGCACCTGAAAGAATATGAATAGAATGACCTCACCCAAACAACATTTAAACCCACATCTTGCGAGCTATCGTCAGACCATGAAAAACCCAAAGCAAGCGTGATAACCTCTCTCTTCTTCTCATTCAAAATGGTACGAATCATGCAACCATCTTACACATGTCCCGTATCTGATCCCCTCCTTTTAGTCAAAACAATACCTCACCACCCACATAATCGACAATGGTAAGCCCAAATCACACCCACGACCACTTTTCTTCGTCCTCCCCCCAAGTATTGTACTCACACCCCAAGCAGCCCACCCAATCGACATCTACAGCCTCGCTGTAACGCCCAGCCAGATCCTCTCCGCCTCCGGCTCCTCCACCCTAAAAGTCCACTCCACCACTACCCCCGACTTCCCCATCGCCCAAGTGCTCAAGGATGCCCACCCACTCGGCTGTCACCACCTCGCTACGAGCCGCAATGGCGATAAGGCCGTGAGTGTGGGGTTTGGAGGGGAGGCCAAGATATGGAGGTTTGGAGAGGGGATGTGGGTTGAGGGAGGGGGATGGGGAGGGAAGGAAGGCAGCATGGAGAAGAAGACAGCTGGGAAGAAGTTGAAGGTGGGGGAGATGTGGGCAGTGGCGCTTAGTGCGGAGGGGAGGTTTGTGGCGGCGACAAGTTATGATGGGAGGATTGGGGTTTGGGATCTGCTTGCTGAGGGGAGGGGGAAGGTTAGGGAGTATGAGACCAAGGGGAGTTTTGGCCTGTGCGTTGATATGGTTCGTTTTGTTGTCTTCTCGCCATCCCTCTTTACTGGTCCTCTTCTCGGCTTGTTACTGATGAACCTCATGCTTTAGTCGGCGGATGGGAAGTACACGGCTTGTGGGCATGAGAGCGGGAATATCTACATCTTCAGCAACGATACGGGTCGGATGCTGCATTCGCTGCCTGGGCTAGTTAAGCCAGTGCGCGTCGTCGCTTTCTCGCCGGCAGGGTCACTCCTAGCAGCGGCCGGGGATGCGAGGATTATTGGGCTCTACGACGTGCAGTCAGGGGAGCAGGTGGCTAATCTGACGGGGCATGGGTCGTGGATCACGTCGACTGATTGGAGTCATACTGGGGAGTATCTGCTTAGTGGGGCTCTGGACGGCAAGGTGAAGGTGTGGTCGATTGATCAGAAGACGTGTGTTGCGACGCATTCGGAGACAGATAAGGGTCTCTGGAGTGTTAAGTGGCTTCCAAAGGTTGGTAGGAATCAAGGATTCGCCACGGCTGGGTCGAACGGCAGTATTGCTTTTTATCGTGAGGCGAGTGGAGGATGAATATGATCATGAAAGTGGTTGGTTCACTGAGCCACGATGAGAGAGCGCGAAGGAGGAGAGACAGACGGGACCGTGCTTCTCTGAAGCGCTCAGAGCTTGAAGGATGCAGACCAGCGAACCATCGATCTCAACAATTGCCTGTCTGGTGCTGGCGCCCGTCAAGGCACACTTCGAGCCATGCATGCGCAAGGTATGTGCAAACGATTGCGATTCAAAGTCTTCAGCTGATGCTCGACTAACCAGGGGGTCAGAAGAGGCCGCTCCATGATGAAATCGTATCGCACGCAACCATGAGCCCAGACAGCAGCATGAAGAACTCTCATGGCCAAGGGTTCATTGAAGAACATGTCCCCCAATTATTCAATGATCACTTTTCTCCGCGTGTTAATCTCTTCTACCGTTTCTGGGCATCCGGCAGCTCGATTGACTGAGAAAGTTTACTCTGTCATACCCGCCCTCACTTTTTTTTGCTGAGTTAGAACCCTGTACTCGACAGCACAGCATCATAAAAAGAACATACAGTATGGTGGTTGTCGCGGTAGAGATGTGCCTAACAGGTTGCGGAGCTATTCGTCTAAAGACGTCTTCTGACACGAAAGTCCGAACGACACGTACACTTCATCAGCACACGTCACGCAAGGTCTATCATGAAGTCGGCCTTGTCTGCCCTCCGAACAAAATGGCTCAATTGGCTGTGTGGTATTCTGAAGGAGGAGCTGGCGCACTGTGCTTGTTAGTGGTGCGACGGATATGCAGACTTCACATGATCTGCTACCTGTCCGTCAGACGCTATGTCAAGCGACGAATTCGAAACGCAAGTCATTCCTGGAGAAAGGTATACAAGGAGAAGCATCTTGGCTGTTAGAGTAGCCGAGACGAGAATCTCTATCCGAGTCAAAGGTTTCACAGGAGACCGTTTCCAGTCTCCAAGACCTTCCGGCCGGCTGCCGAGCGTCAGTCTTCGAGTTGGGGAATACAGTGAGTCGCTGCGCAAGGTGGACTATGGTATTGCTTCCGCTTCTTGCTTGATGCCCACACCTCTTATCGTCAGATGGAATCTGGCCGTGCATATCCAACAATCTCCAAACGGATATTGACGAATCTTTTTGAGGATCGAGTGTTCACCCCACTTCTAGCTGGTAGATGGTGAGCCAGGATCTCATGCAGGGCGGATAACGTGCTCGATTTGGGGGCCAGACATCCAAACGGCCGCAGAAGAGGTCGCGTCGCTAACCCAATTTCCACTAGGGTCAGGCACAGGCGCATTGGCTCCCGGTCGAGCGTTGCCTCAGAAGAGTTGATGCAAAGATTTCTTTTCGAGGAAGCAACGGGTGAAGTGTTCATGTTCGATGAGCTCTTCGCTGACAGTGCGACTCGGCGAAACAGGGGAACAAGGATCAGCGTGAGTGCCACGGCACCAGACGAGCGGATATTGCAGCGTTGCTAATCTCCTTTGACTGGCCCAAGACTCTCTAGTCAATGAGGCAGTGCACAGCCAAGTAACGCGATGGGCTGTGGATGGTTCGGGTTACGTGGACGATTCTTCTAGGACGTGATCACTTGTGGTGTGACATGAACGAAAACTGTCGAACAATCACCAGTCGTTTGTCTCCTGGCCAAGTCGAATGACGCGGTAGACTTTTGAAGGTGAAGTCAGGATCACTACTCGGTATCTCTGCTGGTAGTACTGAGTACTGCGTGGTCAAAGGACTTGGTACTACTAGTCATGTAGTTAGGCCGTCTCAAGCTTAGAACCAGCGTTAGGGTTATTTTACCAATTACCAGTAGTCATGATCGTGAGAAAGACGGTTGCTGCTATCAGATCTTGAGCAAGTGAACGGCACACGACGATCACCCTGCTATTCTTCACAGGGACAGAATTCTAGCCGACCGTCTCCAGCGTCTCCAGTTTCGTTCCGGTGCTCGCTTGCGGTGGAAGTTGTCAAAGGCGTCCTCTCTTTGTGCCAGAGCGCCCCGTGACAAACACACACACAAGTGGAGGAGTGGACGGCCTGAAGGTGCTGACAATCGCACTACCCTGCCTACCTGCAGGTAAGAAGCTCAGATTGGCCTTTTGAAGAGTGTGTTCCTGTCCGAACACATCTAATGCATCTCTGTTTATGTACCTCTGCTAACGAGGTTGCCCCCAAACAGTCTGCTGGGTCAGTCTTCACCGCCTGCCTATCTCACCCGAGTTGTTCCACTTTTGCGGGCCAGCAGGCAAAAGCTCTACCGCGTATCCTCATTGTTCCTGCTCTTCCACGATTAGATCACGTCTATCATCCAGGCATGGTAGGCAAGACCTCCATACGTTCGTGCCAAAACGGAGGATCTCCGCAGATTGATTTCGTTGACCCCAGAGGTCCAAAAGGGCCTCTCGCTAAAAGTAAGCTTTCAACCGCGAGCAAACAATGACATCGACCTCTCCAGAGAATGAAGAGGTATTCGCAGGCGAAGAACCGGCAAGGCCGAGAGCGCCTACAATAAGTGTCGAGGGACCTGAGCGACCAACATCACTTCCTCGAATAGAGACAGCTGGTCTGAATGAAAAACCGTCCAATTCTTCTATCCATACTTCGTCACCCACTGAAATTCGACGGGGAACCTCGATAGAATCATCAAATAGTCGCCCGACATCTACCCATAATGTTTCGTCTCCTACGCACAAAAACAACGACAGTCTGGGGCAGAATTTTTTAGCAGTGCCCGGAACACGCTCTCGAGGCAGCTCGATCGAGTCGAACGACAGCCGGACTCAGTCTTCCTATGGCGGCGACACCTATATGTCTTCCGCGGGCACGGCGGCCGAAGATAGCAAGGAGACTCACAACAACGATAATATCATGAATGACAGAGGCGCGCTGAAGCCCGATCCACGAAACGAGGCCGAGTTCCACGTGGAAAATAACAAGTTCGCATTCACACCAGGACAGTTGAACAAGATGATCAATCCCAAGAGCCTCGAAGCTTTCTATGCTCTTGGCGGCCCTACGGGGCTGGAGAAGGGTCTGCGTACCGATCGTCACAGCGGGCTGAGCGTAGACGAAGTTGGCCTTGATGGTCCTGTCTCTTTCGATGAAGCTGTTCGAGCTGGTGCCGCAGACAAGGAAATCGGGCCTGTCAAACGCTCAACTACATCCAGAACAATGAGCTCTTCTGCAGAGATCACAAGCAACTCTTTCTCCGATCGCAAGCGTATCTTTGGTGACAACCGACTACCTCAAAAGAAAGCAAAATCGATCTGGAAATTGGCTTGGATTGCATACAATGACAAAGTGTTGATTCTTCTGACAGTAGCTGCTGTGGTGTCATTAGCGCTCGGAATCTATCAATCGGTCAAACCTAGACCTGGAGACAATGAGGCTCACGTTGAGTGGGTTGAGGGTGTTGCTATCGTGGTTGCTATCGTGATTGTTGTTACAGTCGGTGCTGCCAACGACTGGCAGAAGGAGGGCCAATTCGTCAAGCTCAACCGCAAGAAGGAAGAGAGATTTGTGAAGGTGATTAGGTCGGGCAAGTCCCGGGAGATCTCCGTCTATGATGTTCTTGTGGGAGATGTCATGCATCTCGAACCCGGAGATTTGATTCCAGTCGACGGGATCTTTATCGATGGCCATAATGTCAAATGCGATGAATCCTCCGCAACTGGCGAATCGGACATCATCAAGAAGACACCCGCAGAACAGATCTTCCGAGCTGTTCAGAATCATGAACTCTTGAACAAGATGGACCCTTTCATTCTATCGGGTGGGAAAGTCACAGAAGGAGTTGGCACGTTTCTTGTGACCTCCGTTGGCGTCTATTCAAGCTATGGCAAGACTATGATGTCTCTACAGGACGAAGGGCAGACTACGCCATTGCAGTCCAAGTTGAACGTCCTGGCTGAGTACATTGCAAAGCTCGGTCTAGCTGCGGGTCTCCTTCTTTTCATCGTGCTATTGATCAAATTTCTGGCACAGCTAAAGTCGGTTCAAGGGGGGCCTGATGCGAAAGGTCAGTCGTTCCTACAAATCTTTATCGTTGCAGTGACAATTGTCGTGGTAGCCGTGCCCGAAGGCCTGCCATTGGCTGTCACTCTAGCACTTGCTTTTGCAACGACACGTATGTTGCGTGACAACAACCTTGTGCGAGTGCTAAGGGCGTGTGAAACGATGGGTAACGCAACCACGGTTTGCTCTGATAAGACTGGAACCCTCACACAGAACAAGATGAGTGTGGTCGCGGGTGCCGTTGGGACATCCTCACGATTCAGTGACAGGCAGAATGTCGTTGGGAAGGCTGGAGAAAAGAGCGGAAAGGGTGCCGAAATGCCAAGCGATGCGCAGGGCGTCTCGTCTTCCGAATTCGTTGCAACACTTTCTCGAGAGGTGAAAGAACTGCTTAAAGACTCAATCGTCCTCAATTCTACAGCTTTCGAAGCCGAGGAGAGCGGGAGGGTTGTCTTTATTGGGTCCAAAACCGAAACATCTCTTCTCGATTTCGCAAACGAACGACTGGCCATCGGCTCCGTTGCAGAAGAGAGATCAAACGCGGAAGTTGTTCAGATGATACCATTTGACTCTGGAAGGAAGTGTATGGCCGTTGTGATCAAAATGGGTACCGGCACTTATAGGATGTTCGTCAAAGGCGCTTCCGAAATTCTTATTGCTCGTTGCACGAAGATCATACGAGATCCGACCAAAGGTGCTAAGGAGACTACGCTTACAACGGAAAATATGGAGACTCTGGACGCCATCATTAAAAGTTATGCCTCTCGGTCGTTGCGGACAATTGGTCTTCTATATAAAGACTATGATTCATGGCCACCGCGTGGTGCACCAACATCAAAGGACGATCCTCGATTAGCTGATTTCGACAAAATCTTCAAGGACATGGTCTTCCTTGGCATTGTCGGCATACAAGATCCTCTGCGTCCTGGCGTCACTGAAGCTGTTCATCAATGCCAGGTCGCCGGTGTTTTCGTTCGCATGGTAACCGGAGATAATTTGATGACCGCGAAGGCAATAGCGACCGAGTGCGGCATATTCACTGCCGGAGGGATTGCTATGGAAGGTCCTGTCTTCCGCAGACTCACTTCAAAGCAGATGACGCAAATCATCCCAAGATTGCAGGTCCTAGCACGATCGAGTCCTGAGGACAAGCGCATTCTGGTCAAACAATTGAAAAACCTGGGTGAAACAGTAGCAGTAACTGGTGACGGTACCAATGATGCTCCTGCGCTGAAAGCAGCCGACGTTGGTTTCTCCATGGGCATTGCAGGCACGGAGGTTGCTAAAGAAGCCTCAGCCATCATCTTGATGGACGATAACTTCAAATCCATCGTGAAGGCTGTTTCATGGGGTAGAACGGTCAACGATGCGGTAAAGAAGTTCCTTCAGGTAACATTGGAACTGTATGCGTTACTTCGAGGAAATGCTGATATTGAGTAGTTCCAAATAACAGTCAACATCACGGCTGTAGTGCTCACTTTTGTTTCCGCAGTCGCCAGTGGGAATGAGAGCTCTGTCCTTACCGCAGTCCAACTTCTTTGGGTGAACCTCATAATGGACACTTTCGCTGCTCTGGCCCTGGCGACGGACCCACCTTCCCCAAGCTTGCTGAAGCGAAAGCCGGAACCGAAGTCTGCTCCTCTGATTACCTTGACAATGTGGAAAATGATCATTGGGCAATCCATATACCAGCTGGTTGTAACATTCATCTTAAACTTCCGTGGCGCAGATATACTAAGCTATCAGAGTCCTCGAGAGCTGCTACAATTGCCGACACTCGTCTTCAACACCTTCGTCTGGATGCAGATCTTCAACCAATACAAGTATGTTTCCAATTTCCTTGTCAAATCGGTGGCAAGACACTGATCCTCTATAGCGCGCGCCGACTCGATAATGGAATCAACATTTTTGAAGGCATTTTCAGAAACTACTGGTTCATCGGCATTCAATTCGTCATTATAGGGGGGCAGATTATGATCATCTTTATTGGTGGTGCAGCATTTGGGGTGCATCGTCTGAACGGAGCTCAATGGGGGTACTCTATTATATTAGGACTGCTATCGATGCCCGTCGCCATTATCATTCGACTGATTCCCGACGAGCTTATCCGGAACATTCTTGCATTCCTGCCACGAAGACACCCTTCTACACCGTTGTTCATGTTTGAAGACGACGAGCGAATTCAAGAGTGGAATCCTGCTATTGAAGACATACGAGAAGAATTGACATTTTTGAAAACAGTTCGAGGAGGTCGGATGTCAGAGCTGGCCTACAAGCTGCAGCATCCCCGAGAAACCTTCATTCCCCGTACACGAAGCGGCTCTCATTCTCGATCTAATAATTCGCTACCTCAGACCCCACAGGGAGGAGAAACAATCACCGAACTTCCATCTCCATCACCTCCGACACCAGAGAAAGGCAAGAAACGTGGCCGATCTCGGTCGAATTCCCGCTTTGGTCCAGCTGCGGCTATGGCAGGAATCATTGCTGGCAGTGTTGCTGGCGGCTGGTCGCCAGTAGAGCGAGGACAAGGAGAGGCAGACTCCATCAAATTCTCAAGGTCGCAGGTTCATGGAGGTTTGGACGCCACTAATGGAATCGAGGTCCATCCAGACACCAGCCCGGACGATCCCGTCATCGTTGAGAATCCGCAAAAGAGTCGAGTGCCACCAAGTCAGAATCCGGCCTTGACTCCCCAATTTGATCGAGGAACTGACCAGAACGTATGGACTGGCCACAAACGAGGACATCTCCACTCTCACCATAAATCTTCGAACACCTAAAACGACGTCTCCGACTAGAGCCGGCTATGAGATTCGATACATTGGTCCACATTCATTCGAGAATTCCTCATATCTTTATCCATTGCTCAGAGAGCTTATTAGCAAAGCCAGTGCCCTCGATTGAGCTATGCAGGACCTGAGTCGCCAGATGTGACTTGCATTCAGTAATGCTACGATGGAAGCCAGAAATTGCTGGCTGGTGATTACTGGGGCAGTCTTCGAGGAAGTGAGTCCGGCGGCATCAAATGTTGGTTGCCAATCGAATAGTGGTGGCATCATGGAGGACAAGGGATACGATTGGGTCCGAGGCTCGGACTGAGGCGCCATCAAGGCGGTGGCACGTCTGGCAACCCAGGGCCCCGTAAAGTCAGAAGATATTGCTCCGTGGTACCTGGCCATTAGCCGTCGTTCAGATAGAGCTAGCCACTGAAATTCAACCTTCAATTCATGCTCTTTAACTATGGATTTCATATTGTTGTAAGGCCTGTTCTGGTCCATTTCCGTATCGGTGCATCGGCGAATCCATCCTCTGCCAACCTCGGCTCAACCTCAGAACTTTCGAATTTTGCCCAAATGAGTCCAGTGCGGAGCCCCTGCTTACGAAGTACGGTGCTGGCTACGACCAACGCCATCGACTCATTGTCATTGGGCAATCCGCCTTGCGCCGTCTCGATGGTTGCAAGTCGGAATATAAAATGTTCCGTTTGGCGTTTGCTGGCAGGACAGCGCTCGCTTCACAGTCATTTCCCTCAGCCAGCCGAACATCTTTGAAGAACATCCATATTCCCCCTCTCGGGAAAGCATTTCTGCAAAGCCCGACCTGGAGCCGACATCGGGGTCCAGGAATAGCTCACTCGCAGTGGTTGTATTCCACAGGTGCGTACAAGGAGCAATGTCATTCCGTAGTTGTTATTGGACCTACTGACGGACCTGTAGTTGTCGTCCACAATCGCTCTCGACATCGTGCTCGTCGACTTGTCAATTTCTTTGCCATCAGCACCATTTCGTTTGCGGTCGGAGCATATATCGCAATCCAATACTCGCCCCCTTTTCTGGCGCCGTGGATCATGGGGTCATTGCCAACAGACGAGGAGACTCTGTCCATGTATGAGGCCCCGGATGTGTATTCGCGCGAGATCGATGAGCACATTGGGAACTGCTCAATAGCAAAGCAACTGAGGACACACCTAGACTTCCGAGAATCAAGACCGCATCTCAAGATCCCAGAAGCTGTCAGGTCCCATAACCTTACCGGAGGAACGCTCTCTGGCCCTGGGATGATCGTGGTGCCACCGTATATATGGAATGAGAAAGATGGCAAGGAATTGGTACAGATATTCTACGTGGGAAATAACGTGTCGGGACACCCAGGAATCGTGCATGGGGGCTTGTTGGCGACAATGTTGGACGAGGGTCTGGCGCGATGCTGCTTTCCGGCCCTACCAAACAAAGTCGGCGTAACCGCGAACTTACAGATCAACTACAAGAAGCCTACCAAGGCGGATCAATATCTGGTCTTGAAAGCAACTACGACGAAGGTTGAAGGGAGGAAAGCATATGTCGAAGGTCATATCGAGACCATGCCCGAAGACGGGGAGGAACCGGAGATACTTGTTTCAGCAAACGCTTTGTTCATCGAGCCTAAACACGCCGCTGTGAGTGCGATACGTCTGGAATTACGTGGACTTCTGCTGATTTACTCTTCTCACAGATGCTTAAGAGTCTGTATAAAGTGACATGAAGGTCCATTGGGCGCAGTACTATATGGCAATGCGTTTCGTCGGACAGCTGGCAATCCAACGCCCTAGATCTGCTTGTCATTTGAGATGTTATGGAGTACACCAAAGAGCATTTGATACAGATAGAGAGCGCGAGCATTCTCGCTTTCAGGAAATCGCTCGGAGAAACATTTATTCCAAGACTCACAGGCTGGAACACCTGAATACAAGTCCCTCGTTTTCCAACAGAACTCCAGTCTTTGTGAAACTCGAGCAAGGTCTTGGCATACCTCACTAGCTCGGAGGTGCCAACGCCGATAGTGACAGCTTCCAGCTTCCAGCTGCCAGCTTCGATGCTCATGTAGCGAAGAACATTGAGTAATACTCCTTGCCGTGTCCCTTTCCTCTCAACTTCCCTTAGTACCGCGCCCGACTTTTCCCGGCGGGCCGGGCGAGATGTCGAAGAACACGAAATATCTTTTCGTTTCCGTACCTGCTTCCATTACACCCTCAGGGCACAAAGATGATGCGCTCCAAGCTCTGCAAAAGGCTGCGAACGACTATGCCACCGTCTCGCCTTTTTCTGTCCCTGAATTCAAGATTGGAACCCTAGATGCATTGATTCAGCAATCTGACGAGTTAGCAAAGCTAGCCGGGATGTGTGAAGGGGTGGTGTCGAAGGTGGGGGACAGTTTACGCAATATCCTGGAAGGGGACGAAGGGAAAATAGCTCAGCAAAAGATGGTGAATGATAGTTTGTTTCCCCCAAAAGCAGACTGTGCTGGAATCAAAGGTTTCTGACCGCGAGATCGCCAGAACCTCTCGACCAACACCTACGAACGTTTGCATGGAACAAAGTCAAATATCGAGTAGACAAGCCCTTAGCTGAGCTCATGGACGTATTACAAAAGGTACGCCAGGTATCACTCTAGTATGCCAGGCTTCACTCACTCGTGTGCTCCAGGAAACAAGCTCCATCGACACCGACGTCCGCGGCAAATACAACCAATACAACAACCTAAAAACGACCCTCCAAACCCTAACTCGCAAACAAACCGGCAATCTGTCCACCAAGTCACTCGTTTCCGTCGTCCCTCCCCAGCTCGTCATCCAGGACTCCGACTACCTCGAAACCCACCTTGTCGCCGTGCCAAACTCCTCCTCCAAAGAATTCACTCGCAGCTATGAAACCCTCAGCTCCATGGTCGTCCCTCGCTCCGCCACCTTCGTATCTCAGGATGACGAGTTCAGTCTATATGCCGTGACTACGTTTAAGAAGCACAGCCAGGAATTTGTGCATAAATGTCGAGAGAGGAAATGGGTGCCGCGGGATTTCAAGTATAAAGAGGGAGGGAAAAAGGAGGAAGAGGAAGAAGCAGATAGAGTGGCGGCAGAAGAGAGGAAACTATGGGGTGAGACATTACGGTTGTGTAGGACTGGGTGGAGTGAGGCCGTTCAGGCTTGGGTGCACGTGATTGTGTTGAGGGTGTTCGTCGAGACAGTGCTGAGATATGGATTGCCGCTAGGTTTTGTCTGTGGGATGCTCACGGTATGCTACTTTTCTCTCCTGGCGATGATCAATGCTGCGGTGCTAATACTCTGTTATCTGCAGACGACGAGGAAGCAGGAAAAGAAAGCTCGCAGTGGCCTGGACACTGCTTTCTCGTACCTGGCGGGTAATGCCTTTGGCAGGGACAAGAAGGGCCGAGTGATCAAGGATGAATCGTCAATGGGTGCGGATATGCAGGCGGCGGGCCAGATGGGCGACGGAGGGGATTATTCGGCTTATGTCTGTTATGATTTGGAGGTCGAGTAGGGGCGTCAGATGCAGTGGACAGCCCAGGGCATGGGCAGCACGACATCCTCAGGAAGTGTATATACTGGTTGGCAGCAACTCAAGACGGTGACAAACTGCAGGGATGGGGACATGTGACGCTCTATTCTTCGCTTGCTGCTGTCGCAAAACGGAGCTCTAGCCGACATGGATGCTTGAACACTCTCACCGTTCTCCATCCGTCCCATCCTCTTCTCTTCTTTTCATCTTCCCTCATCTTCCCTCATCTTCCCTCATCCTCCCTCATCCTCCCTCATCTTCAATCCTCCACCAGTCCCTCCACCCTCCGCAAATACCCTTTCCCGTCCAAATACCCCACAATCTGCCTCACCGCCTCCTCCACTCCCGTCTCCTCACTCCGGATATGAACCTCCGGCCTCACCGGCTCCTCATACGGCGCACTCACGCCCGTGAACTCCTTGATCGCCCCCTCCCTCGCCTTCTTATACAACCCCTTCGGATCCCGCCTCTCCGCCTCCTCCACACTCACGTCGACGTAGACCTCCACGAAAGGAACCCCCTCCCTCTCCTCCTCGTGCAATCTCCGTGCCAGGGCCCTGTCCGCCCGGTAGGGCGAGATGAAACTGGTGATGGCCACACTGCAGCTATCCGCAAACAGTTTCGCGACCTCAGCGATCCGGCGGATATTCTCGGTTCGGTCCCCCGGCGAGAAGCCGAGGTCTTTATTGAGCCCGAACCGGATGTTGTCGCCGTCGAGGCGGTAGGCGTGCAGGGAGTAGGGGGCACGGAGGAGCGCTTGTTCGAGAGCAACGGCGATGGTGGATTTTCCGGAGGCGGAGAGCCCGGTCAGCCAGATTGTTAGGCCGGTTTGGTGGCGGAGCGTGGAGCGGAGGGTTGGGGTTAGGGGGGTGGGGTGGTAGGTTATGTTTCTGGTTTTGGGGAGGGGGTTAGTGGTTTAATTTGGATGTGGGGTACGGTTGGGGGGGGGAGGGGGGGTGTCGATGGGAAGGGTGAGTATCATTGGAGCCATGAGAAGAGAGGAGATAGCAGACGGATGATGCCAGTTGGTGTAGCTGAAGAGGGGAGCGTACCTACGTCGCCATGGTGTGGTTGTTTGCCTGCCTGCCTGCGCTGTCCCGCAATGTCGGGCGCGGCGCAAAGATCTGGCGGCCGCTCACCTTCTTCGCTTGAGTCGCGAGGCTTGGAAGAGCAAGGCAAGGCCTTTTTATGAGGTTGGAGGATGGTGATGGGGGCTTCAATCGACGCTCGCCGCAAGGACTACATGTCTATATCTCAGAAAAAGATCCCGAGAATGACGTGACGTGCTTCCTGGTCCGTGCACAGAAGTTTTTCATTCTTACTGCAATATTCATCATCATCCTCGTACTCGCTACCATTTGATGTGGTCCAACCAAGGATTCCTGTTGAAGATGCCATGATGTTCATCGGCGTCCATCGATACCTGGACTGGGGCCTGGCAAGTCAGGCTCCGATGCCCTTTCCGTAGCCTTCGTATTCGCCCGTGCTGTGCTGTTGCAGCCCCTGATTCCACACTTCCTTTTCCACTGTTCGAAAAGGGCACGAGACGGCAATTTTCTCTCGACTGAACCAGCTAGTTATCGGGTCTCCTGGCTTCTTTTGGCGAGTGTGGTCCCTGTCCTTAGCTCCCCAGCCCTTTCTATGCGTTTGAGCGCGAAGATGACCTGTCACATCTGTTCGTGAACCGGCCTGTATTGAGCGTTTGTCCCTCTCTGAAAGAAGTCAGACGCCGCGATAATGCATATTGAAAGCAACAGCCCAAGTGAATGCCCCACCAGCAAGCCGCCGCCATGGACTCTTCCCATTGCGGATGTTGCCGGCCGTTGACCGAACGGATGAGTACAAGTCGCGCATTCTGTTCTTCTGCCGTGGCGAACCAGTCCATGGCTCTTCCAGCTGAATGCGATCGATGGAAAGGGATGACAGAGCAGCAGAAAGCTACTGGCACAAGCATCCCATACCGAAGGCTGGACCGGGTTCTTGCTCACAGTGTATCGTTGTGCCTTTTGTGCCTGGTACTGAAAGGAATCCGGTGCACGGACGATGGGATAGAAGTAAGCGGCTGACTGCTGTCGGAAAACGAACCTTGCACGTCTCGCAAGGGAAGGGGTCAGAATCGCATGGCAGATAGATGCACAAAGCAGCAACCCGAAATACCTGCGAGCAGAACCATGGAACTGTTTCTTCCTGCTCGATTGGCTGTGAGCAAGCGCAAGCATCTTGAACCACACATATCCCGGCCGGCTTCTGTTCAACGGCAAGGTAAGAACAGGATCCTCACACGACGCGGAGGACTCAAGGAAATCTTCCCAGCAATCTCTTCCACGAGCAGAACTCCGCACTTCACCTTCCCTTTAGCTAGAGCCTGGTCCATCCGCTTCAGATGGCTTCAGATGGCTTCAGATGGCGTCGAGTGAATGCCATGGCTTTCCCCAGCTCTCACTGCGTGAAAGCAAGAATGTCGGTCTGCACCAGCCTATTATGACTCTGGCGTGCTGATGTTGAAGTGGTTGAAGGAGCCCAACTGGCCGCTGTCGATGCCGGGATGCAGACGAGTTGAGATGGTGTCGTCGTGTGTTCTGCTCCTTCCGCATCCGCATCCGCATTCGCAGTCATTCACTTGCCGATGAAAAACACTTCACAGGGGCGCGCAAGATGGCTCCGCGCTCCTTTGGCTGCTGGCTGTGTGTTCACCCAATCTGAACTCTATGTGTAAATCTACATCTTCAGCTGTCTCCATGATCCCTCCTGCACTGCTTAACTTGTCATCTTTCTGCACCTAGTCGCCTCCCCATCACTTCCTCTCCTCGACGACCAGAAGTCAGTCTGATACCGCGCAAACAAGTCAACTCAACTTCGAAGGATCTTCCTCACCTGTTCGCGCTTTCCGCTGGAAGACCACTCAGATCAAATTTGACGGCGATCCCGCCACGAGAGCAAACCAGTCTCCCCATGCATCAGTCAGGCAGGCAGACTGGGAATTGGGTACCTCTCAAGTGGCCTTTGATGCCAAGAGCTGTTGATCGTGTCATCGATTTGATCGTTGGCAAAGGTACGCCCCTCGGCTGGCCACCTGGTACTTGAGCTTGACTGATGTCTCGTGCAGGACTAGCAGATCAGCGCGATATGGCCCGTCATGAACGGAGTTTGTCGTCCGCGGAAGCGCATAACAAAGCGGTCAAGAAGATTGTTTATGAGTCTCACCCGCCAGGTGAACTTCAAAGAAGTCAGCAATTCTTCCTTGGCACTGGTGCTGGACTAATAGAAATCTGCCCATAGGAGTGGAAAGCGGGCCGCTGTTTGAGAGGACGAGTTCTATGGCAGGAACAATACCCGAGCAAGGCAGTATCAGACCTCCGCGTGTGAGAAAGCAAAGACTTCCACCAGCACCAGACGAATATATCACGTACTGCGGTCCTCCAGATATCAGCTGCGCAGACATCCCTGAAGAACAACTGTCTCGAACATACAGTCGGTCATGCGTTTGGGATCCACAAACAAATCCAGTCCCTCCGATGCAAGAAATGGAAGGCTTTGGAAGATTTCGAAGATCAGTGCATGCTGATGCAAACTGGGAGCTCTGCAAATTCGGTGGAGATCTGCAAGCACTGGGACCGGCGGCTGTTCTCCATCTAGGCGATTTTGAGATCGCTAGACTGAAGGATGGAGTGATGAACAACATTAGAACACCAAGTTTCACTTCATTAGCCTCCCGTTCCGACTCGGGGGAAAGCTCCACTGCCCCCCGAGTTTGCAGAGGTTTCACCCCGTCCACGACCTCTCAAGCCGAAAAGCCCGGCAAAGATTGCAGCAGCTCAATGAGCTGCACCGGGTCTCGCACGACATCACCTGACCGGATTGAAGGGACAGGCGGCCAGTGTCAACCACACTCCAAGCGTATGTCTTTCCTACGATTTGATCTTGGCCATGCTGCGTTGCCAAGGATAGATGAGAGGGCGAGTACACTGCAAAAGAAGAGAACTGTGCCCTTGATCTTCGATGAGCAGGGAACGGCGGACGACGCCATTGATGATGACGAATACGAGTCTTGTGAGGAAAGCTTCGCCCCAGCGGAAGTCCCAGCCGAGGCTGATAACAAGGTCACAACTACAGTTGCCTCGAATTGGCACGAGAAGAAAGCGCAGAAAGCGCAGATTTCACAGATTTTGTTGCCCAACAAGATCCGTGGCAGTCGCCATTACCGTACCTTTGATCATGTTCCGGAGAAGGCTCGCCTCGGCCAGAAGAAGTCAAGTAAGCCCGTGGCGAGGAGGCTGAGCTCTTGTGGTGGTAAAGTATTGGCAAAACGGGCAGCATCCAAGGAGAACGTTCACAAGGCAATTGAGACAAACCCGCCAGTCAGCTGCAAGGCTCCAACATTGCCGACCAACTCCATCCCTTCCCTTGTTGTCTTTTCACCCAACGCACCATCAACATCTTCAGCCGAGTCTGCCGAGGAAAACTCAGCCAGATTCGATTTCTTTCTAGCCGACGCGAAGGCAAAAAGAGCGGACTCAAACGAGAACAACGATGTCTCATATCGCTCAAAATCAACAAGTCAGACCGTCACGTCTGTCGCTCCGCACAGCTCTCATTTGTCCGTGGCTGCAGGAAGAAAGCGGTCTAATACTGCAATTCGAGTGCATTCTGGAAACATTCCGATTGTTTATTTGGAAGGCGACGTGAAGCAGGCCCTCGATCTGAGAGAGATCGATCGGAACAACTTGCAACCAGTAGCTGTCTGAGTCGGTAATCATTGTGAAGGTATGGGAGCCTCTTGCCGCTGCTTCTGCGTGGTCGGCGACATGTTAGCAGCTGAAGAGCTTTCAGACTCTCGCATTTATGAATGCTATGGTCCATTTCACCCGTCGGCGCGAGGATGGCTGACGTTGCGTTGATTCAGCGTGGAAATTCAATAGCGATGGTGTTGCTCAAGTTGCTCGTCACGCTTTGGATAGCATGGTATTTCCGGCAGAAGCAATACCCAGACTGTTCAGCAAATGATCAGAGCCTGAATGCAAAACATTTCTTCCGGCATCCCATCGTGTTATGCTCTTCCAGCTTAACAATGCCGTGAATTTCGACAGAAACCACAGTAGCAGGCCCGAAACCCCTCATGATTCCACACACGATCGGCTTGCTGTGCAACGAACCCAGATGTATCTAGCTCGGAGTGAGGTTTCTCAACACAGAATTGCAGTTTCCAACATCCGTAAGTAATTCAGGGCCGACTACACTTCGGACATGACTAATCGATTGGCTCTATCATATTCTGGTGTTGGATAACTTCACCACAGGCCTCTTTTCGTTTTTCTCAGTGTTGAAATTTTGACACCAGATTGCTACATTTGGTGGTAATGGAACCAAGAATAGAAGTACACAGCCACTCCTTACTCCCCCTTCTACCGTCATGCGTGTGCGTCTACTGGCCATAGCCAGCCTCATGGTATGCCAGCCGTACCTGTACCTTGCCTTTGGCGATGCAGATGAAAAGTACCCTAATGGTTTCACTGATGGCATTTCAGGAATGGAGCGAGGAAACCCATCTGTCCACATGATGAAGGCTCTGAGCATCGAAAAAGGCAATAATCAGTATCTCCTCCCCAGGAACGCGCCTCACGATCGGTGATGATGGACAAGCACGCTGCCTTACTCGCAAGTGCAATTCCGCTGGCAGAGATTACGCGGCCGATTTCTGAATTATTCTTCGACACCGCTCGTGCAGTTATCAAACTTTTTCTTTCTGGTACGATAGCAAACTGCCCTCACATCACTTTCATTAGATCACAATGATACCATATCGTAGTAGAGCTCTGCCACCGTTGATTACACAGTTCAGTACCGCCGCTCCAATTCCAGCAAGGACATGAATCCAGAGATGGTGAAAAAGGCTCTTATCAAGCGATTTTTTCTTCGATACTGCAGGCCTTCCGTTTCCCAAGCAGATTGAGGGACTGCTACAGCATGTAGAGGCTAGCAGACTCCTTTATGGCTGCGACTATCCTTTCACCCCTCGAGCTTGCCGAGTCTTTGGCAGAAGATCATGAGCAATGTTTACCAGGCATAATCCACGACATCAATGAGAGGAAGGGACTCTACCGTGAGAATGCAAAGCAACTTTTGGCAAGGCAATGCCGGAGCCGAACTTTGTTTTAGCCTCATCCCTTGATGTGAAAGTCGAGATGCAACCAAAGCATTTCATTACTTGATGGGACCGGGGCAAGGCACCAACGAGCGGAACCGGCAGCCCCTTTTCTCACCGGGCTTGGCGCTGACACTCGGACCGTTTCCCCGAGAACAATAGATGATTTTTTCTCAATGGTGACCTCAATAAGCTGCCAAATCAGAGGAAGTTTTGTTATTGATGCTATGACCTGTGTGACCTTTCTGCCTGCTCAAGGGTTGCAAGACCGGGTCTGCTGACTCCGCTCCCAAGCCAACCTCAACAACAGTCCTATTGAGCTTCGAATCTTAGCCTTCCTATTCATGTGTCTCTGTATTCATTCACATCCTGTCCTGTCCCGCATTCATCAATGCAGTCTGACAATAGCAAACAATTCCGGTATTTCGGTGTCGTTCACTCTCTTGCAAATTAGGCCACTATATTAGAGTCCTGCTCACCTTATGTTACTTTGCGTTTCTTGCACAATATCATTCAACTATCAGCCGAAACTTGGCTTTCAATTGCATCTATCTCTAACGACAGCGTCCCACTACGCTTCCACTCTTTCCTACTGGGTAATTGCCCAGAGTTTGCACAGAACACCCTCATCCGTCGCAGTAATGCTACCTCCAACCGACTCCCTTCGACATCAGAACCTGAAACTGGCAGAACTCATCTCTTCCATCCAGACCGCTCAAGCTCCACCACCAGCATGTTCTCCTAACATCCCTGGAGCGCCACCACTATTTGAGAACGATCTTGGAGAAGATGACGATGAATACGACCACCTTCATTCTCAACCAGCCACCATCACAGTCAACATAGATGCGTGCCTGAGAATCCAAGGCCACGGCAATACTGTTGTGCTCTCACCAAGCTCATCGCCTGCTGGGAACCAATCCCCATCTTCTGGTCTTGCAGCAGCATCAACTGCCACCCAACGTACCTCTCAGAGCGGACGCGTGGAGAAGCTCACCAGCATGGTGCTCACTGCTCTGAAGAACGTCGGACTTCTCGATAGCATCCGCGAGCTAGACGGTCAGGCGACGAGAAGGCCAATAGACATCCATGTGGACGCAGGTATCTCCCTGGAAGGAAACAAGAACACGGTCTGCTCGGGATTGCCCAAGTTGATCAAGGCTACTGGTGCTGGTGCAGTGAAGGTGAAGCCAGAAGTCAAGAGAGGTGAGGAGTCTATGGCACCTGAGACTAGGAAGCGCAGAGCTTGTTCGGTACGTGCTCTCTACCGGATGGACAACCCGGGGGTGAAAGCTGAGCTAATACGTATTCCAGGAGCCTCCAAAGTTGTCGGCGCCGAAGACATCGCGCTACTCTTGAATGACTGGCTCTGCTGTTCGTCATCACCATCGTGTTTCTCAGGGAATTGGGGGCAGTCCTCTGCGGCGTCAGCGCAAGTGCATGTCGTAGCTTGTCTTATTTGCCAGTCGTCCTCAGCTCAGCAAAGTAAGCCTACATTGAGGATAGAGGCATGACGAGTCAATTAAAGAGCCTTGAACGCTGGACCCTCCGCCTGAGCAGGGCATATGTACTCAACCTGTCCCCCCCCCACCCCCGCGGCGCTTTCGGTGCGGCAAGTGACTGGTTGATGACCCATCGATATTGGCTGAACTTTGAGACCCCCCCCTACCAATCAAAGCGATGACAGGGCATGTCCCCAAGAGAACAGGTTCGACCGCTGGACTGTGCGCGCTGATACTTCCTGAA
>JAABUK010004607.1_pt1 | contig 22208 bp, 21 predicted proteins | sample 5559141 | NCBI WGS metagenome assembly JAABUK01 (sample SAMN10711869, study PRJNA513367) | rock metagenome | isolation source: Antarctica rocks | place: Antarctica: Victoria Land, Pudding Butte nord | collected 2016-01-03
ATGAAATCTCTGCTTCTATGCTGAGAAATGTTGCTTACACAGGCTTGCAGAATCAAGTTGATGCTGTGGAGAGCATGTACAGAAAGACTGTGCGACAGCTAGAAACGCTTGCTCACAAGGCTTGCATCGATGCTGTTTAAAGTGCATGTTTCTTCCCGAAAGAAGGGATCATACTTAAGGTAACAGGTGTGTGTAGTGATGCTGGTATGTGGTCAGGAGGGAGTGATGCTGCGCATCTGCTATGCTGCACGTGCAGCAGTTGTATGGTATAGCCTTTGAGCAGGTGCTTTTGGCAGCACAAATCAAGTGTCATGTCTAAAATAGGATATGGTGTCTGGCACAAATATCAACCAAGTTTGTGATACAGCCACACATTGTACACAACAGTGTGCAAGAATTGTCTGCTGTCAGTAAGCACTGTCAGATCTTAGCTGCTGTATGAACAGCATCAAGTTGATGAGTATGGTTTGTGGTCTTGTCTCAGCTCCAATTAATGTTTTGCAGATTGCTGCACATTTTGCCATGAGTATATCTGCTTGGACCTAGATAACGATGTGATTGACAGTCTGAGTCGAGGTCTGTTACATTTTGCCATCTTGCCAAAACTATCTTCGAGCTTGCGCACAAAATAAACAGTGTGCTTACAATTCAGACAAGCATGGAACTCAGAAGGCATTGAATGCAACAGTCAATTGTTTGCCATCTCTGTACAAGGAGATTTTGGAGCAGAGACAATGGCATCAGGTTTGTCCTTTGGTAATGTATATGTCATCTTTCTCGCAACCAGGGCTTTGGCCGTCAATGCTACATATCAGCCGGATGAAAATTGTGCAAGCTTTGAAACGAAGTGCAGGTCAAATCAGCCATAGACACAGCACATACTGGCTGTGATCCAATGTGCTGTGGTTACAGGCTTTCCGTGATAGATTGGATCTCAGACACATGTTCCTGAGACTTGGATACAGCCTTTGCATGCTACCAGTGCACAATGGCATGTCTGTGCAGATTTGGCCGTGTTACCCAATACCACTACATGATCCTTTGTGGACCATATGATGTTTGAGACATCTTACCAGCTTGCAACTTGAGCATTGCGTACGACAGCATGCTACTGTATGCTGTTGTGTTACCATATAGCACACATCCCAGTTGCATACAAAGTGTCTCATATAGCAACATTGGATGTCTCAAAGTATTTGCAGACACTGTCAAGAGTGCATGTGTACAATTAAGCTTACATGCAGGTCTATGTTGCAATGCCTGTGTGGACAATGCTTGATGCAAAGTGTAGGCGCTGTAGGTTGTCTATTACCTATCAGATTCTGCATGCCATGACTCCTGTAGCCCAAGCTTACCTGGACCACATCACAGCCTAGTCAGCAAAATGCTAAGTACATTTTACCCTGCAGAGCACAGGAACGGTAGGAATGGTGTACCATATGACAGGCAATATAGAGTGCGATAGCCATTGCCATCTTCTTCCCTCATGGAGTAAAAGAAGCCTGTACCAGATCTGTGTACGCATATGCTTGCATACACTACTACAGCTGACTCTGCTCCATCTCACACAGGCCCGTAGCAGCAGAATAAGTACACAAGTTTGCGGAGGTGATATCAATATATCACCGCAGCTCAGACATGTTTGTGACAAGTATCAGGCCCTACAGGTCGGGGCTGCAAGCCCACTCTTTTCAGGGCTGGTGCTTATCTGTCATGATGATGTGACATCGTTCAAGCAGGGAGGCCCAGCAGAAAGCAGTTTGCGCAGGGCAGCCTTGTCAGTGTTAGGTCTGATTGTATTGAGCCAAATCATGTCTAATTGTGTAATAAACACTTCCTGTGACAGCTGCTAAGCATGAACTGTGGATATTCCACCACGACATACAACACCGGCTAAGGCCTAGGTCAAACTCTGGAACAACCATGATCCCCAGTACCACTCCCAAGATGACTGAATTGTGTAGGCTGAGACCCTGCACCTTGTCAGTAGTCGCCAACATAATGGGGGACTGGTATCTCTCAAGCTGATGATGGCCGTCCCTGCCACTGAATTGAGATGTGGCTGGATGCACTATGATCTGAGGTGTCCCTGGTCATTTTGCCTACCCTCTCCTCATCAGACCAAATCTTGATTTTGCACAACTGCCTGTGTGCCCTGGTGATTTGTGCCCCTCTGCCCACTCAAGGACATCAACCAAACCCTGAACAAAATCTACCCCAGCTGTTGAACAAAGTCTAAAGGCTTTGGCTGTCTGCACGCAACACCATGCTGGATCAGTCAGGGGTGGAGGATTGGGATGCTGAGGCAGGCAACAGTGCACACTGTGATAATTGTGAACAGGCATATGTGCAGGTCACTAATCATGGCCTGGACTATTGTTAAATGCTGCAGTGGAGCTTGTTCCCGGAGGGCGTGCTTGGGAAAGTCTACATAGACCAGAACCCAGGATCAGAAACTGGGGATCAGAACCTGCGGATCACAAACTGGGATCAGTAAGACAAGATACCATGTTGCAGCTGTAAGCGCACGGTACCGATGGGTAGCTTACTAGGCCACTGCAACTTGCAGTTTTGCAGTGCTGTGACACTTTTTCGTCAGCTAGTCGCTGTCTGTATACACTAGTATGTAGCTTGCTGCAGCAGTACAGCTTGCTGCTCCATATACCTGTACTGCAGAGTGTACCTGTGTTGATGATATCAGGTTGTAGTTTTATAAAATCCTCTTGCTGAATCATATCGCCGCGACGTGGCTATCGTGCAGCTGTAGTCAAGACAGCAGCTTGTTGGTAATCCTCATGCAATTGCTTGTTGCCTATGTGCCACTTGCAAGTGCTTATGCTGACTGCACAGAATGCTCATACAGAAGCTGGATACCACAAATGACGCCTATCGCATGGGTTCCTGGGTCGATTGCTCCCGCACAGCTGCCAAGTCAAGGATGACGTTTCAGCTTTGTCTTGTTTGTACACTGTTGTCACCTTCACCGGTCAGCCACGAGCTTCGAAGTTGTTATGCGACGGCACAGAAAGTTGCCTTGTCCTTATCGGACGTTAGATGAGTGCTGGCTAGTGAGGTCTTGATTTTAAACCCCAAGGTCTGCAGACTTTGACTTCTGTGTATTTCTCTCTAGTCGAACCCGTGATATTGATATACCGGGTACTTCGAAACTCCGGTCGACCTTGCCGGGTGGTCAAGCAGTGGGATTGCATAACGTTTGAAATCTTACGGACTATATTGCCTCGAGCCACACTCATGAGGCCTGATCAGGCCGCATGACGCGCTCCCGTTATAACGCCTAACGGCGTGGGTGTTTTGGTTTCCTTGTCTTTTCGCTTCGGCCAATCGGTACCACTCGCAACTGTCCGCTCGCAACTGTCGCAACGCGAAAATTTGAGCCCCTGGGACGGTACGACTGACTTAAGCTGTACAGCTCTTTAGGAAGCTCGCCAGCTGCAACAGGCTGCAATAACATCGTATGCTGTGAGTGTCGGGGCGCCCGACCCTTTAGTTAGTAACCCATACGGATTAGCCAGAAAGGTAGGGGCAAGATCTTCAGCTCCGTTCTGCATCATTAAAGTCAGAGCTTTTACTAATTGGTAATGGCGTGATCTTGACGTCATTTAGTCGCATGTGCTTATCACGGTCATACATTTGTAAGGCACTCCATGTGATGGCAGCTCAATACTTAGGCCTGCCAACGTATTTGTCATAGCTCGCCAATTTTACGAGCAGTCATGACTAGAAACTCTCTATCTTGCAAAGTCAGTGGAAGGCCGAATGCTCGTACCCCTGGGCGCATGGTCATGATGCCGTTACCTCAATGAAGTGCGGGTCACAGCGAAGTAGCCTGACCAGCAAGGGCGCGCGGGCCCCGGTTGTCAACGGTCATCCTCGCTACCTAGAAGATGCAAGGCTTATCGTATGTCTCAGACCGCTGCTTGTCTAGCAAAAATTTGCTGTGAAATCACACGGCCTGGCAAAAGGTTCTAAGGAGCGGGAGTACGTAGTCTCAGACACAGTCTAAGCGCGACTACAACTCGCCATCCCTCCTGCAGTCACGTACAAACGGCACACCGATTGTATTCGGCCGTGCTGAAAACATGTCGCGTCGGAAAGGTCACTGTCAGGCTTTTCCACTTGGTTTGTAGCGGTTTCCCGCTTTGCAAACCTCGAGCACCGTCCTTGCAGCCAGGCCAGTGCAGATATGCGCCCTTCCGCTGAGGCGGCTTATGTTTCTGACACTCAGCGCAATCAGTGCTGCCCTCTCAAGACCTTGCAGAAAATCAGCCCAGAAGAGAGCCTTGTTCGCAAGCTCCCTGACATAAGGTACGATCCCAGAGAATTACCTTTCAAGAATTGTGGCATCTTCACTTTTGCTTGGCCATATGGCAAAGCACATTACCAGATGACCAGATGATGTCTCTTGCACATTCATGCACCTGCTCTGGCTTTCTGAAGCCGGCACAATATTGGAAAGTCCAAGAGCTTTCTGTTCTGTCCACAAGTCCGAACAAGCCTAAACGAGACCGCTCGATTTGAAAGCTGCTGTCAGCATGTATTCTGCTTGTCATTGCTTTCTGACTCCCTGTTCTTCGCTTGTTACATGACACTCTGCAGAAACATCATGGCTGCATTGCCACAGCTGATCATCATGATGTATGCAGCAGCCGCTGACTGAGATGATGTCATGATTCTGTCTGTGTATCCATTTTGGCTGCTTGTAAGGCTGACGTCCAATCAAGCTGATACTGTACTTGCTGCCACATCACACACAGGAAGCTACGGAGTCTGCAAATGTAGTGAAATGGCTTCTGTATGTTGCAGGGCTTACAAACTAGGCAAGAAGCGCTGGTCCTACAACCAGTGTGAGCTTGTGCTGACCCAACAAGGCTCCACCAGTCCCTCTGAAGTCACTGTTGTGGAGGCTGTGCATGTGCATCACCCTGCCATGCACAGCCACGTTTCTGAAAGCCAAGTGAGCAGCGGACTTCTTTGCTCAAGTCTGCCTAGTGCACGTGTTTGCGTCGCAATGCTGTCCCAATCAACATGTGACATGACCTTGCAGGCGTCCTATGATATGAAGCTTAGCAACAATCAGACCGTCCATGTTGCTGTGTTTCTGGTATACTCGAGACCAGATGCAGAGGTCACAGAGGAAAGAAATGGTGCTGAGCAGAAATTGTACCAATGGAAAACCATATCCAGAAGTAAGTGAGCCCATTGTTGTTCACTGAAGCAGACTTGCTCAGCAGGAATTGAAGGTGCATGCTTGGTCATGTGCCAGCTGGCAACTGTCAGTCATTGAGTGTCCACATACCACAGCTCATGCATTGTCTATGCAGTGTACTGTATGTGCAAAGTTTGGCCTGCCTGCAAGAGTCTGCTGCTGGGAACCTGGCATCTTGACACTGATCAGCATGAGAACTGTGTACGCAGGCGCTTGCAAAAAGGGTTGCCAGGGACCTGTGCTGCGCACCTTGCAGCGTTTTGGGGCACTCGGGCGCCGCTCCAATGGACCCAAAGGTACACTGGCAGAGCCAGAAGCTGTCAGCAAGAAGTCAAAGGATTGCAGGTGCCTTCCTGCTGTGAGCTGCAATGGCAGGTGCTTGCATGTCAACAATTTTAGCTACACTGGGTTGAGAGAGACCGTTTACTGCATGGGAGAAGCTCTTGTGGCATCCAGCATGGACCCTGGCAACTTGATAGGCAACTTGCTAGGCAACACGTGTATTGACACTTCAGCACTCTGGCGCTGCATTGGACCACACTGGCAACAAGGTCTTTCAGGTTGAACTCACCTTCTTTTCACCTGTTCATAGTCTTTGCACAATTGCCAGCTGGTACACCTTTCCATGTCTTGGCTTTGAAACCCAGATAGCACATGCTGCAATGGTTTCCAGCCTCAGCGGCGCCCTTTGTACGAATGCGCCAAGATGTGAACAACTCAGCACAGCCATACAGCCGTGTTTCTGCTAATTGTCAAGCAACGGCAAAACCCTGCTTGCACTCACCTGCCATCAGCAAGCCTTTGCTTGTGGTGCAGATACATGTACTTGTCCATAGATGAGGCAGGCACACATGTCGGAGCCAAAACTTTCAGGCTGATTGCTGGTATCTATGACAAAGCTGGGCAGGAGTTGCTAGGCACAGCATGCTGCCCACCCATCCGAGTCCTTTCAAACAATGATGCGCCTGGTGGAGCAGCTCACATTACGCTCTCGGTCACTATCAGGTAATGCTGCCTTCACACCATGGCTCACCTCATATTTTCGTTGATCTGCTGCCTGCACTTGTTGTCATAGCCAAACAGGCATATGTTGATGACAAATAAGAGGAATGGGCTAGACAGTCTCTTTGCACAGCTCTGCGTGCGGCATCGCACTTGCGCAGGGTTGGTGTGCTGCCTGTGATATGGCTCAGGTCATATATTATGCTTCAGTGCATTCTGTTTGGTTATAGGAAGGACTGGGCTGGTTGGGCCAGCTCTGCCCCATGCACTCGTCTGTGGCCTAGCCCTGTGACCCAAGAGCCCCCACAGAGTGCTGTTCAGCCAGTCATTTCCCCTTTCCAGCTTGATGCAAGCCGCAGCCTGCAAATGAACAGCCCCACAGTGGCACCATGTACTGCTGATGCAGATCTTCAGGTATGATCAGGGTCAACAGCGTGGTGCCCAGCATGTGCACCTTGTCTGTGCTAGCTTGCGTGTTATGATGTTTGCTGCGCTATGGATGCCCTTAGTGTTCATTGCGTGCAGGCTCATTTGAAGCATGCACATGCAGCAGCAAGAGATCCTCGCCTGCTTGCAACTGTCACTCCTAGCATTGTTGCTGGCCAAACCCTGCCTGCTAGCTGGAGTGATTTAGGTGAGCACCATACACCTGTCCCACTTATTGTCAAGTCACTGCGCTGTGCAGCAAAGTCATCAAACACAAGGTTTGCATTTTACTTGGCAATGAGCGGGTCTGCATACGCCTCTGTGACTCATTGGTATATTGTGATGTTTTCAGTTGTTTCATCACTGCAACGACTTTCATTTTGGGCCTTGGCATCAGTGTATGATACACAAACAGTTCATGTGCCCAAATTTCCCCAACACATCAAGATGCTGGGTGTTTGCTTGTCATAAATGTATCTGTGTGAGTCATGTTTGGCGTATAACTGCAGGGGTTGGTATGCCAGCTGGAGAGCCTGGTGACTTCTTACTAACACCACGGCTTCAAGATGGTCCTTGGCAGCTGTGTGACAGCATGGGCTTCATAAGCAGCCTAGAGACTGCACGCACGCCAACTCCCTCTTGCACACCTGCCTCGCTGCACATGGTAAGCACCTTCAATGCTCAAACAGTGTAGGTCCGATATGTGTCTTACTGCCATCTTGCGGCATTGCACATTCAAGAATGCTGTTGCCTAACGTGTTACTGCACATGGTGAGTGGTTCATGCATGCTACACCCAGGCCGGTTGCAAGCTGTGGTAATGCCCAAGGTCCTGCTGCTTTCAGGTCAGTGTTATTTTTCAGTGCAAGATGTCTTGATGCAGGTGCGCACTCAGCTTGCACAGCGTGCTATGTCAGCACATGACATGGGTGTGGGGATGGCCTCCCATGAAAGGCTATCAACATTAGAGAGTGGATCAAACTCTCAGTCATGCCATGCTGCAAGTGAGCCTCCTTTGGACTTTGCAACCTGTTTCAGAGTCACAATTGCAACTGCTTGCACGGTGTGCTGTGCCTCTGCGATACCTGCAAAACTGTGCTGCAGCATCAAGAGGACCAGATGCATCTCTACACATGATGCACAAAAGCAAAGGGCATCCTTGCATGTAGGTCCGTTTTTCCGGAGGAGTCTAGATGTGACAGCTGGTCAGGAGTATACCAGAGCTCAGCCATATCATGTGGACTCTGCAGTTCTGCTTGAGTATGACCCGGTATGCTCAGCTACATTGTGTTATACTGTCTCAACAAAGAAGGTCCCTTTGCAATCTTCAGAGTGCATCAAATGATGTTGTGCAGGCAACGTGAACAGTAAGTGAATGGCAGTTATTGCTGCGACCATGGTTGCATCCTCACTTGGCTTGCCTGTGTCATCTCATGTTGAACTTCACTTGCTGAGTCCTCGCTTCAGCATGACTGGAGTAGTGTCACCTTTCTGGAATTGTGCCTGCAGTTCCCTCAGCGCAGGCCAGGCATGTTGCTGAGCCCTATCCATCCTTTCTTCAACTTTCCATCACCAAGTCCATCCAGCTGTGCCTTGCTGCAACCTGACAGCCATGCTCCACCTCAAGAGATGGAGACTCATGGCTCACATACATCATTCACCCGACATGCTGACCCTCCCAGTTTTGGGACTTCTGGCAGCATTCAGCAGCAGTGCAACCACCTGCATGCCACTCAACATGGCAGCAGCAATTGTGCCAAAGAGCTTGCTTCAGGCTTTGACGCATACGGGCGTCAAAAAGTTTCACAGGGTGAGGTGGATGCATCAGAGCCTCAGAGCAGTCAGGAGGGTTCTAGGGAGCAGTGGACAAGAGGCTGCGCGGCAGTGATAGTCAGGAACAAGCTGCAGGCTGTGAGCAAGGGCAGCAGCTTGTGCGCAGAAGAGGGGTAGCTGCGGGTGATGACGTCAGCTCATCTCTGCAGGAAGTGCTGGTGAGTAGGCAGGTCTGACGTGTGGCTGCAGTTCATTTGGCTGCAAATCTTCATGGTGTGTATATTTGGCTGAGGCAACTAAAGCTGACATGGAGCGTGGCGTGCAGGTGACGCTGGCTAAGGGCCAAGGTGCACGCATGAAAAAATTGAAGCGTAAAGTCAGCTGGCAAGCTGACCAATTGCTCCAGGAGAAAGCAAAGGTGGCCAGCATCCAGATTGAATTGTCTTCAACAACCCAGGAGCTGCAGTCTTTGCGGGAGCAGGTGGCTGAGCTGCAGCGTGCCCGCCAGCCACCTCTTGTTGGTCTGACCCCAGCCATGCAGCCACGCCTCTTTGGAGCCCAGCCTGTCCCGGCCCAGGAGAATCAGCCTCACATGCATCTCCAAACATTGCAAATGCAGGTGACTCATGGGCTGACTTGATGCGCTTTGCATAAAGCAAAGCAAGTGCTGCTTGTCTGATCTGTCACAGCTTGCTGATCACATGGCTGACCTTGTCAGCTGTCCACAGGAGATGATTACAGCACCCATGAGCGCTGGTGCAGGCCCTTCTGCACCACCCATCAGCTTGCAGCACATCTATGATGGCATTTTTAGAGGCATGCCGTCAGGCCATGTAGCTAGAAGCGCTTCCCAAAGCATTGGTATGGCTAGTCTGAAGCTTGCGCTTGTGGACATGAACATGCTTATCACTGTACTAGTGGGTCTATGATTGACTCGATGAAGCAACATGTAGATCATGAGATTCACTGGAGCATTCTGTGTTCTGCTGAGTTAGTTGCTGCGAAAGTATTTTATTGGTGATGCTGCTCAACCTTCAACAAAGTACCCACTCAGGTAATGCTCCAAGCTGAATGCAGGTGGGCCCTCCAGTGACAAGCCAATCAACAATCATCTTCACATGCTGAGGTGACTTTGGCACACAAGCATATGCGCCAGAAGATGGACACTGGTATGCTTATGCGCTTCTCGAATTTGCAGCTGCAAAAACTGAGATACTTGGCACATGTTCTGGCATACGTTCTGTTATGTGCTGCAACTTGCTGGCAAGCAGCCATACTCATAAGATGATAGGGTGTGCTGCAGGTCTCTGTCATCACAAGCAGCAATCAAAACACTACAGTGAGTGAGAGGCCAGGTGCTGCTCTGACATGCCAAGTGGGCAAACTTACATTCACGTCAACAGGTCCGTTGCAAAAGTACATCTGGTGTTGCTTGGCAGCAAAAGTATAGCCAGCCAATCCAACAGTTGTGGGGTGATCTTTGGAAGGCCTGCCGCAGCAAGCAGCCGTCCAGTTGCCATAAAATGCTCATATGGTTGGGCGGCACACCAGCTTGCAATGGTGCAAACAGCATGAATGATTGACTCAATTAAAAACGGCAGTGAGTTTTCGTTAGTTGGCCCTGCAACCCCAATTGCGGTGCTTGTGGACTCGCATCCCCTGCTGTGTCACACGTCTCAATAGATAGGTCCAATGCCCCTTTTGTGTACAGCACTGATCATTGTGACCCAGCACTGTCTGTGCTTCTACATAGTTTCAACAATATGAAACTTTTGAATCTGTCACCTCCTCCTGCACCCATGTACTTCTCCTATAGGTCCCAATAAGTCTCTTTTTGGGCCAGGCATATATGCTGAACAGCTGTACAACAATAATTTTTCTTGGCTAGGGCCACAGCTGTCTATGCAAACATTTAGGGGTTGTCTGTGGTGTTGTGGGCTATTGGTTGCTCCTCTACAATATACCATTTGGGGTGCAGTTCACACCAAATGTGCATCTGCATCAAGCCTAGCACTTGATACACGTTTTGGGTGTTGTGCAATCTATATACAGTGTATCGAACAGCACTTGACATTGAGCATAAGTATTGCAAAGTATTGTTCAGCTGTTTTTAAGACTATGCTGAGCTGGAAGTAAATCCATCATGTTTTGTACATACACAATGGTTATACCAGTCGTGAAGCTGCAAAGCATCCCAAAGCTAGCATATTGCCATGTGCTCTGTGTAATGATGTGTTTCTGTGACATCGCTCAATGCAAGTGACCTGCTGCTAGCCTTTCTGCAATGTAAAGAGCGCTCACTTCACCCTGCGCATCACATTCAAGCCCTGCTGCACATCATTGATGTTTCCTTATGTCAGTCTGTTCCACAGCCACCATTCATGGCTAGAGTTGCCTTTAGTGCTCCTTGCACGCTAGATTTGCCTTGCCATGTCAAGGTCTCATCTGCCTGCAATTGTCAGATTATCTGCTTTCCTTCAAGATGTGAGCTCATGGCTCTTTCCGTACGGGCAGGCACAACCTGCTGACATCTGTGCAGGTCAAAGTATGCATGAGACAAGCTTTCGGTCTTGCACTTGTGCACATTAAAGTACTTGCAAAAGCTTTTTGTGTCTGATGCAAGAGCCGTTTACATTCCTGTGACTACTCAGTACAGTGAATATGCTGAAGATCGCTTTGAAAAATGCTGCAGATCGCTTTGGAAAATGCTGATTCTAACAGTACACAGGACATTGCAATGCATGCAAGCAGTAGGAGACAGCTTTGTGGACAGGAGGTGACAAACAATGAAGGCTTGTAAGTCAGAGTGGCAGCTCACAGATTCAGTTGTTGCAATAAGGCTTGGCAGCTGCACTATTCATGCAACACTCACTGACTAGTTGGACCAAGAGAGAGGGTGCTATACAGTGCGGTACCACACTGTTCAAAGGGGAATGCCAACACAACTCAAACAGTCAGCATGATAAGAAGCTCCTTTGCCTTCCATGGACAGCTGGAAAGCTGAGAGGTCCCACTGCTGCAGGCCCCAGTCTGCAGTCTGCTGCTGAAGAAGGTCTGCGGCTTGCTTGCACAGAGGAATCTGGAGATGAAGCAAGGCAAACAGTGCAAGAATGAGGGGCTCTTGTGCAGGCCTGCATACAGCAGCAACTGTGCACTTGTCTACATATGACTGCGTCTGTGTGGGACAAGTGTACCGGGGGACACCCGTTTCCTGATAGCTTGAGGTTGACAGTCCACCATCTGGTAATTTCTGGCAATTTCGCTGAGGTCTACAACTAGGTGATTGTTGCCTTATCCAGCTACACCATGTGCCTGGAATGCTGACCGACACAATTTGCAGGATATGGAACAGGATCAATGGCTAGACATGTGTATATCACATGTCAAGCCATGAGGATCCAGCTTGACATGTGTTTATGCTCGAGGTAATACTTCATACACAGCCTTCCATATATGCTGCATTAGCCCAAAACAACACACAGATGCAAATCATGCATAGTACAAATATGTGTCTGAGACACAGTTCAAGTAGCTCAGATATACATGGTGGACGGTATGCTACCTTCCTGCAAGCAAAGAGTGCACTTGTGAAAGCAGTCATGCAGTATGCTGACGCAGGTGTACCTTTGTGCAAATGCTGACACAATACCAAATTTCTGCTGAGGAGACATGTGCAGGATGGCACTATTCCCGCCTGCTACTCCATTTGACGTCTCCAACACAGATACATCTGGGACCTGCTTGACACAGGCCTTCCAGTTGCAATCATCACCTCTTCACTCAACGACACAGAAACATTTGCATGCATGTCACCGCTCTGCTGTCATTATGGCCCTACAATAGCATATCAGATGAAGCAGTGCAAGCATATGATGCACACAGTCTCATGTGTCAGCATAGCAGGTGTCACCTGATCATGCTGCAGCAGCATGACATGTACTGCAACTCATGCGTGACAGGTTTTTGCCCTGTGATGGTCGTGTGATCTTATAGCACAGACAGGCAAGCGATGCAGCACACCTGAGTGGCCACAACCAGCAGCGCCAGCAGCAAATGCACAACTTGAATGGGTCGCTGCGTACTATCAGTGTCTGCGCTGCCTCCTAAGTCACACAACAAGCTCATGAGTGTGAGCACTGCTCCAGCCTGGCCAGCAGCCATCTGATGTTGGGGGCAGTCACACACCAAGCAAGCTAGCGCTTGGCATGCTTCATTTTGAACAGGTGTGTCTGGGTGGGACAGCAAAGCCACCAGGGGTGCAATGGCTGACCCGCAAGCTTGTTGCACATCTGGGTGCTCATCTGTAAGGCATGCCAGTGCCTTGCAAAGTTGCCCTGCAACAGCACTCCTGCCGATGAATGCATGCTGTTCCAGATGCACAGCTATCATGGTGATACAATCTGCATACAGGCAAGATCACCAGGGCACCAAAGCCAGAACAACTCTGCACGGGCAGCCACATAAATATACTCAACACACCTTCCATCCAGCTTTTGAAACAGTCGCACACACAGGTCAGTCAGGAGCCTGAACACAGTGACTCATGTTGCCACAGTAGAGCAGAGGGAGAAGAAGAGGGTGCTAAAACATGGCTTACATGCAATTTCGGCATCGGTGGTTGGGCCTGACTGCATGGCAGCTTGTGCCGCTGTGCACAGCAGGGCTGGAGCCCCAGCCTGCAGGGCCCTATCTTGATTAGGCAAGCTACCATCAGTAAGAGCAGCCAGGGCTTTCATGGCCTCAATGCTGGCCCTGCACACATGACATCATGTTGCTGCAACCCCAAATTGTGTGTTTCCAGTCTGCACTCAAGTCTGCTGTGCTTGCGCATACATAGAGACTCACATCTACAGGGTGATCCTCACGGTATAGCGCTTGTCACCACACAAGAGTCAAGGCAGACAGGTTGCAATGTGTGTGGAAACGCAGCAAGCCGCACTACACAGTGTTCTGCAGGATCCAAGAGTACTTGCCTGTCACATGCAGAGTCAGCCAGAGCAACTGACAGCAGAGTGACGACTTCCTCAACTGCAGCAGCATCAGCAGCAACATCCTGGTTGATGCCATTGTTGGCCACCAGGTTTGCAAGAGCCCCAGCTGCACAGGCTGCAGCCTGATTCCTGGGCCCCCCTCTAAGCAACGCAACCAATGGTGGCAATCCGTCTGCTTGCCTGCAGCAAGCAGCTGGTTGCTACTCACAATACCTGCCCTTTGCTCTGCTCTGTGTCTACAGGACGCAAACGCTACTCAGACAGTGCAGACCAGACGCTTGCAGCCTTCTTCCATTGCACAAGTGCAATATCTCAGGATGGCAACTAGTCTTAAGATCTTCTCATGTTTGCAGGCGCTTATAGTGTGAGGGGAGTAAGTATAAGCCTGTATGTTCCCAGCCAGCAGGCTGCGCTATGCAAATGATGAGTGGCTGGCAGCATGTTATTGTGTGATGCACATGGTCACTGCAGCTGTGCTGAAGCTGGTCACACATCGTGACATCTGTGGTCAGCTCAGATAGGTAATCAGCAATGGCTTGAAATTAACCTGACAGCATCCTGGTTGGCGGTGTGATTGCAGACCAGGGCTGAAATGGCAAGGGCAGCTGATTTGGCTGCCAACTGGTGAGGCCCGGCAGCTGCAAGGTCTAACAAGGGCACCAAGGCCCCAGCTGAGCAGGCAGCATCTTGATTGGGCAGTGACCCCTGCGCATCTGGCAAATGGTGTGGAAGCCATCCAAACAACATGTTCAAGCACTAGCGAGCAAGCAGCTTGACGCAAAAAAGGCCAGTCACCACCTGCTATGTGCAGTTCAAGTGTTCCAGGCGCCGAAGAGAGGTGACGACTGTCACATCAGCTCAGGACAGAGTGAGGGATCAAACCTGAACGAGAGCATGAAGGCACCTGGCTGCACATTCAGCAGTGGTGCTGTCCGGGCCAGAGTCCAACAGCCCAACAAGAGGTGGCAAGACTCCAGCCTGCCTAGCAGCCCCCTGATTGGCAGGGTGCAGGGCTACCACGCTGTGCAGAGCCCAAGCAGCCCCTTCTATGTATGCTTCATCTCCCCCAAGGTAGGCCACAAGCATTTGAATGCCTCCCTGCGTTTAATTATGTAGCATATGACACTCATGACAAGCTTCAGGGTAAAAAAGGGTATGCTTAGTGTATGCCTGCTGGCAGGCACATGGAGCGTGTACACAGAGCACAATACGGAAGCCAAGGCCACAGTGCAGCTTGATGGACCACAGCTGTATAAGCAGTGTCTGCTCAACATTGCGCACTACAATAACACCTCTTGTCTCAACGCAGAAACAAGAGCTTGCTTGCGGCAGTTGGCAGTTGTTACACTAACCTGCAGCTCCACCTCAGACTGTATATCTGTGTTGCCCTTCACCAGACTTCCCAAGGCAAACATGGACCCCTGCACTACCCCTGGCACCTTGTTGAACTGTATCTCGTGAAGAAGAAGCTGGACTGCACCAGCTTCATGCAAAGTTTTTTGATTAGGTGGCACGTCCGCTGCAACACTGCCCACCAGCCACACCAGGGCTGTGGCCAGCTGTGCCTGCTCAGTATGGGCAATGCTTTGCGCAGTATTGCCTGATGGGCCACCTCTGGCGCTTGGCTCAACTGGTGATGGCCCAAATGACTGACCTAGGTCCATGCTTGATGTGGGTGTGAGACCAGAATCAGGGAAGGGTGGAGGTGCCTGTGAGGGAGAAGTAGAACTGACTTGGACCAGCAACTGGATGAGAAGGTGTATGCCGCCAGCTGCCTGAAAGGAGAGCTGATTGGCCTTGTTAGTATTTATCAAGTCATGCAGCGCCCATACCAACCGGGTCATTGTGTTGTTCATATGCTCTGAATCTGCCTCTGCCTCTGAAACATCCTGTGTTCAGGCAGCAGTCTTGAGGCCAAGAATAAAAGTGATGCACGGTCTGCACTGCACAGCCACTGTCAGAACTGCAATACCCAATGGGCCAGCCTGTGCAGAGTGACAACAGATTCTCAGGCAGCTGTAATGCGTTTGCGTGCACTGTTTAAGTTTGATTTAGACCTGCATCAACTCTTCAAGGGCAAGACTTGCTTACCTGTAGTAGCATGAGCAGCTGTCCCAGGCACCCAGCAACCCCAAAAGCTCGCTGGGCTGGCAGATTGCCGTCACTCATGGACCTGACTAGGTCAGCACCCGCTCCCACCAGACCCCCCCTGGGACCCACCTTGCTGGCCAGCATCAGCACATCCTGACATAGGGCTACAGCGCCCAGCCCTGCAAGCATGCCCTGGCGGCTGGGGTTGCCTTCCACCAAATGTGCTGCTGTTGTGACAATCTCCCGGAGCAAGGCCTGTGATGGGTGCCGCAGCTGATAGGTCTTGTGGTTAACCCTAGCTGAGTTGGGCTGAGTCAGAGTGTCAAACCTGATGGACTGGCTCCTGCCAAATTGATTGTGAACAGAAGACGACGTGGGGGAGGTGGCAAGAGATCTAAGGGGGCTTATGGCTGTGTTCGCTTGTGGGAGTGAGTCAAGCTGTGCAGCCATGTTGTCCTGAGCAGGGTCATGTGATGTCGTTGACCCTAGCCGTTTTATGAAGCTGCCAACCCAGCTATTGCTCAGGGATGTACTTAAGGACCTGCCAGGGATTTTCTTGAGGCTGAGGGACTTGGCAAAGGTGCGGGAGACAGACGTGAGTGTTTCTGCGGCAGCTGATGTGCTGGCATGTCCCCCTCTGTTGTGTGTTGTGCCAGAAGCAGCGTCTGCATACTCTATGTCAACAGAGGGCCTCAGACCACTGAGGCCAGACTCAGCCAGGCCTGAGGGGGATTTGGGTATGGCACACTCACTGCACTGACCGTTTGGTAGTGTCAAAATAGCTGGTGACCCTGGAGCAATTGACGACCCAGACCAGGACACCTTAGGCTTGTCAAGAGATTCCCCTGAAAGCAGCTGCGAATTTGAGCCAACTTTGAGAGAGGTGAGGTGAGACCTGACAGCAGCATGTTGTGCCACCAGATCAGCAGACATGGAGACGCCGTCAAGCTGAGTGGCGTGTATGCCGCTGTTGGCTGCACTGTCTGACAGCGCATCACTAGCTTGCAACAGCTTTCTGAGGATGTTGACCAAGCCAGGAAGCGTTTCCCCTTGTGACATGACACCCCGCTGCTCAGCGTCCTTGTTGGTGAGCATAGTCAGTAACTCGGCAGCTTCCAAGGCAAGCCGGCTGGTCTGGTCCTGCTGAAGCAACTCAACCAGGATCTGTACCACACCAGAGGCAGCTGCAATACCTTTGAGTTCAGTGTTACCTGCAGAGCAGCAGCCTTGTATGGTTCGTTGCATGCTAAGCTCTCCAGACATAACAACCAGTTGTGCTGCAAGGTGCTGTGTAGTCCAGACAACTGCAGGGGTGAATTGTAGGCATGCCCACTGACCAGGGCAGACCATGCACTGTGCTCCAGGGTCGTATTGTGTCCCACAGAGGACACACGTCGTGAGGTGACAGGCCGTATTGCTGCAAGGGAAATAGCTTGCAGGCTAGTGCGCATAGATCAGACCTGCCATCAAGGCCTTCAAAGCACCAGCAGCTTCTTTCACTGTTTCCAGGGAGTTTGGGCCTGATTCCAGTACCCTGATAAGCGCTTCATCAGCTGCTGCTGCAATGTCCTTGCCCAGGTTCCTCTTTGCAAGGAAGCCTGTGTCTATCAGCATAGCATCAGTCAGATCTTGCTGGTCATCATCTTCATCACTTTCTACACTGAATCTGAGGGCAGCTGCTGCAGCCTTGATAGGGGTAGGCAATGCCAAGGGGGCGTGAGTGTCCAGCAGGGCTTTGGCCAACATCCAGGCCCCCAGAGTATGAGCCACCTGGCCCTTCACAACTCCTGAGCATCCAGCAAGCAATATAGCAGCCAAGTCACCATCTTGTGAAAAGCAGGCGCAACATGTACATGCGCTGTGCATGACATACTGATGTGGCTTGCCCACATTTTGCCTTCCAGCCACTTACTGCACATGAGTTAATGCCAGTCATGCAGCTTGAGTTTAGGTGAGATTGGTGCACTTGTGCACCATGCAATGCTGCTTTCATGCCTAGGGGAAGCTATATTAGAGTGCCAAGACGATGGGGTGTCCATGCAGACCAGAGTGACTTTCTGATCTTCATATACACTTACGTATCTTCTGGCTGGAGTTCAATGATGATAGCCGTGGTGGAGCATGCAGGCGCTGCTTGCTACAACCATGTAGCACGCCCTCACTGCTCCTCAGTAGTCTTGCCAGATGATGCACAGCTGTTCGTTGCCAATATGCCTTGTCGTGCTTGCTGCTGTTATTGGCTGCAGTACCATAGACATGGACAGCATCATTGCTGCCTCTGGGGCTGAGTGAATCTTCTTCTTGTTTGCAAGAACTACTGTCACCAAGGACCCTGAGGGCCCGGGCGGCCAAGGCAGGGAGCCCCATGTAGGCATTTGTGGGGGCACTAAAAGGGGCCAGCCCCAAGACAGGAACCAGCAGTGGCAGAGCACCTGATAGTCTGATGGCTGCTTTGCAGAGAGGGTCATCATCTGCCAGACAGAGCAGCGTCCAGATCACCTCCTGCAATAGGCATGCACGCATAAGGGCGCCATCAAGCTAAGTAATGCAATGATTGCGAAGTCAGGCAACACACGCACAGCAGGTCTGTAAGTTGGCATGTGCCAGTCACACAGGTGGCACACATATGCTGAACGCAAGCAAGCAAGTGTGCATCATTTTGCTTTAGCTTTCACTGCATTACTAGACAATTCCAAAGATGCACATCCAAGTGCTAAATGTCTTGGTGCACAGGCACAGTGAGGCCACATGTGGCTGCCACGCTGTTTTGGCATAACATCAAGCAGACAAGCATGACCTTGAGCATGGAGTAGTGAGCATTGGCCAAGCTCTGTTTCAGCAAAAGCACTAGCGTGTCCAAAGCTGTTGTGGCCAGAATGAGGTCTCTGCAAGTTGGCAGCTGCACAGCCAAGTGGTGCAGCGCCTCAACAGCATGCTTAGTGGCCACATTGGCTACACCACCATTCAACGCATCTGCCAACCTCCTGCAGCATTCAGTACTCTGCCGATATATCACAAATGACTATGCTGATTGCCTGTGACATGCTGCATCTGGTAACCAGCAGCATGTGGTGTATGCAGCTTGAGCTCATGCATCATCCCAAGGTTCAGACATGCATCTGTCAGCTTGGTGCATTAGCAGGAGAAACTGTTGCTCATGATCTCTGGCTGCATGCACAAGTCAAAGGTATGCAGTCAAAGGTATGCATGGAGAAAGCCAGTCTTACGTCACAACTCCGAGGTCAACAAATGTGGTGCATCCAGTGCTACCCTGCTTTACAATGGCTGCAACTGCCTTTAGCACAAGCTGCAGCACCTGGCAACTGTGCAGCTCTTTACTACGCAACAGCTCAACCAACACTGGCTACACAACTGCTTGCGCAGAAGTGCTCTGCCTGCTGCTAATTCGAAGACCGTGCAGCAGCAGATAGACGGCTCTTTCACGCTGCTCAGCATCCTGAGCTCTCTGTATCTTGCTGGCAAGCTGGCCAAAGACCTGTACAAATGCATGAGCAGGTATGTGACGAGAAACGCCTTAAGGTACAGTAGTGTGCAGTCAGGGGGGCTTGGCACTGTGCTGCACAAAAACGACCTGGCAGCAAGGCTCCTCACCGTGGTGTCCTCGCAAGTGACTCCTTTGATGGAAGGACCATCGTGGCTCATGGAAGTCTGTTGAGCGTATCCTGCGGATCTGCTCTGTGAGCCGGTGAACAATGCCAGAGCCGTGTTTTGCACTCTTGCAGATCAGTAGCCATACTGTGGTCAGCTGGCAGCCTGCGTGCCCTGCATCACAGTGAGGTACATAAGAATCTCTTTTCAATCCCGAAACGTCATCCCTACACTGCAGCATAACAAGTGTAGGGACCGAAATGTAGTTGTTTGGTCAACGAAGGTCAACGAAACCTTACTCTCCACAGCAAAGACCTGCGCCTCAGTCACCTAGACTAGTGCTGTGCCGCAGTATGCTGGAAGATTGCTGCGGCAATGCGCACAGTAGGCTGCAATACACGCAATACTGCAATACGCTGCAGACAGCTGTACTGTTCTGTTTAGGCCCTACACCCTAAATTCACTACCCTCTGAGCTGATCACACCATCAGCCCGAAACCCAGTTTTAAGAAAATCCAAATGCCACAAGCACAGACACATGCCAACCCGACATCAGCCACAGCCAACCCCTGCAAATGCACCCAGCAACCCCAGTACAGCTGGAGAAATCAGCCTCAGTTGACAGCAGCACCACAACAGCAGAGCAGGCGGCCTGCAAGGATGCTCATTGCAATCCTCAGATATGCCAAACCTCTCGCCAGCCCCCGCTAACCCTGCAATTGTCATCCCCTGGCCTGAACCATGAGCTTTTTGGACTGATCAATCATTGCTGCCATAGCGTGTCATCCAGGCCTTTCGGCAACCAGAGGCATCTGCATGCAGCACACGTGTTTGTTGATCACACTTGTGACTTATGCTCAGGGCCGGCAGGGGAAGTTTTTTTTTGTTTGGTGAGGTCATATTAGTCACTTGGTTGATTGTCACAGCATGCAAATTGCTGCAAATAATGCTGTTCATGGGAGACCTCAGCTGCCACACAGCTGATGATTTGAAAATCACCGCACTTATTTGATTACTGAAGGATTTGATGCGTTGCATGACTTGCTGGCCTCTCAGAGCTCCTTGACTGTGCAGATTTGCATAATGTGCAGATCTGGGAGGTAGTTTGCAGGCTGAGCTTACAAAACCTCAGGTCTGCAGAACTCTACAGATACATGCATCTGCAGGGCGAGTTCTTGTGTATCTGCGACTCCAGTACAAGGCATGTAGGTCTGCAAGGCCGTGGAAATTAGCAGTTCCAAATTATGTGATCTTCAGAGACAAGAGTCTAGAGATCCCAAGCTGTATTGTCAGCGCTGCATGCATTTGGAGGTACCAACACCAGGTTCAAAGGATTACTATCAGTAGAAATAGTCACTGCAGATATACAAGCAAGCCCAGGATAACCAGAAAAGCCGCAGATGCCTCGTACAATCAGAAAATGCTACTTATATATCCTTGCATTTGTGCAAGTTTTAGAGGCAAATGCTTTCTCTGTCCTGGGACACGAGCATCCATCAACAGACATCAACACTCTGAACATGTTGCTGCAGCGCTGTACAGGCATCACGACTGTTTGTGGGGGGCTACAACTCACACAGGCTCAAGTTGTGCACACAAAAACTGTGCTCTACTGCACAATTTGACCACATCACAATGTTGCTCAACAAACTGATAACCTAAAACGCGTCTGAACCTAGCTACCAGCACAGTGTCATCGCCAATTCCATAGAGTGTCAACTCCTTCTTTGCAACTCATCGAGCTGATGTCTATACTACGTGTGGCATTCAGACTGTGAAATTGTCTGGCAACCTCTTTCCAGAACTGAAATACTGGCCGACAGATGTCTTCATTGATGTCTAACAAGCAGTCACCGCTATCCCTGGTCATTCGGAAAAGCAGATTGTCCAAAACAGCAGCATGCCACTTGAAATGATGCACTTTTGTCCAATGAGACCATTGCTTTGCATGCCAGCCTTTGCCATCATTTGCACCTGCAAATTCATAGCTGTCAACATACCTAAAATAGGGAGTCAGGTCATACAAATCCCTAAGCGTTCTCTGTTTGTATCTCTTCATTACAAGTTCGCATGGAACTCCAGTGCACTCATTACTGAAGTAAGCATGAGCCAGATAGGGCTCTACAATGTGATGGTGACCAGCCCCGGTCCTTAGATATGCTTTGGCCAAAGTCACCTTTGCTGGAAGACCCTTTGCTATATTTGAAACAATAGGACACACAAGAGGAAATTGTGCCCAGATGTCTGTCGAATTGTCAATATGTTTCAATTCCCCACCATGTGCAACATGATCTAGCATTTCACCAAGGGCAAAAGTTGCCCCCTCTGCATTCATTGCTGTGACAGCATCATCTACACCGCCACTCACACCAAAAGTAAAGAACTCATCCATGTCTGCAACCACCACCCAGTCCTGTATATGCATGGGCATCTTGGAAAGACCTGATACCATCGCCTGATCTTGCAAATCTGGGGTGTACGGTTGTGCAATGGTCCTGATGTGAGCTCCCACAGCCTCAAACATCTGACGAGCTTTGACAAGTCCAGCGTTTGAAAGAGCGGGATCGTGAAGCAGGTCTACATAAATACGGCTGAAGGCGACCCCCATGTTACTGTAGTGCTCGAGAAAATGTGATATAACGTTTGGGCCGTCGTAGTCTGTGGTGATGAGTGAATACAACCATACAACCTCCGCTGTATGATCTGTTCTCACAGCCGGCGGTGTGCCTTCACTGAAGTCGTCGTCCATGTAGCCTGGCTGAAGCAATTTGGCAGCTATGTCGTCATCTTTGGCGACATTGGCATCAGCGCGAATGATCTGAGCATGTGATAGACATCGAGCAGTGTCAGCTGCAGCACGCTGGAGATCTTGGCGACCAGCAAAAAATCCCAGAATCAGCATGAGCGATGTGGACACCAGAAATACACACACTCGCTTTGCAGTTCGGGCTTTCATAACGACAGTGGCCTGATGACATACAAACTTTGGACAAACAGTGCACCATCCGCCTAGCTTTTCAGCAGCCGTCCGCGTCCCGTAAGCACTACAGGGGTAAATTGCATTGCCCGGACGGGTATGAGTAAAAAGAT
>JAABUK010004608.1_pt1 | contig 22207 bp, 19 predicted proteins | sample 5559141 | NCBI WGS metagenome assembly JAABUK01 (sample SAMN10711869, study PRJNA513367) | rock metagenome | isolation source: Antarctica rocks | place: Antarctica: Victoria Land, Pudding Butte nord | collected 2016-01-03
GAGACCTTGCATAATGGCTTCGCTGATGCGTACGGGCTTGTTGGTGAGAACGGCGAGATGGATGCCCGCCGCCAGCATACGGTCGAGCGCATTACGGACGCCGGGATAGAGCACGGTGTTGTCGAGCATGTGATCGTGATAGTAGGCGAGGAAGTATTCGAGCGCACGAGCTATATTGGCTTCCGTTGCGCTTGGCCCCATGGCACGGCGGATCAGGACCGGTGCGCCGTTGCCAACGTAGGAATAGACCAGTTCATTCGGCAGCGCCTCTAAGCCAAGGTGCGCGCGGGCTGCGTTGACCGAGTGAGCAAGGTCGAGTTTTGAATCGATCAGCGTTCCATCCAGATCGAAGATGGCAAGATCCATCGCCCTAACCAGCGATGTTTCGTTTCGGGCTGGCACCTTGCTTGGTAACTGCCTTTGCCATGGGCTTGCGGCGGACGCGCTTACCCTCAATTTTGTATTCGGTCATCTTGCGCTTCAAAGTGTTGCGGTGAATGCCGAGCACTTTGCTAGCGGCGAACTGGTTGCCTTTGGTCCGTTCCAGAGTGAGCTCGATCAGGTTCTTTTCCATGAGCTCGACAGCCTGCTCCAGGAAGAACGTGTTGTCCAATAAAAATTCCGATAACTCCTGAAAACGTTCTTTCATTTACGATTCTGCTTTTCTTCCCCAGGTGGATTTCACCTGCTTATACCTTTGCTCAAAACTCTCTTTCAAATCTTTTGGCGCTAACGGAGCTACCACACGAGAGAGCTCAATCAGGTAAGGTGCCATCCGCGACTGTAGCACGGCTTGAGGGAGTTCCCCAGGTTTCCTTGAAGGCATAAATGCGATCAGGAGCGTTACGGCACCAAAGCAAAACAGCAGGCCGCGCACCAAGCCAAAGATACCTCCAAAAAGGCGATCGATGGGCGAGAGGCCGACCGTCTTCAACAGGCCGCCTACCAGTGCGGAAAGCACCGCGCCCAGCAAGAGGACGCCGAAGAAGATCAGCAGAAATCCACCGAGAGAGGCAAGCCACTGCGAGCTGACGTACTGTTCGAGGCGAGCGCCGGCGGTGCGGTAAAACCAGATGGCGAGCACGAGACCCAGGATGGAAGCCGCAAGCCCGATGATCTCCCGCGAAAGACCTTTGCGAAGGCCGGCGAATATGGAGAGCAGCACGACTAACCCGAGCGCGATGTCGAGCCAGTTCACAGTTGGCGACCGGTGAGTATGGTGTAAGCCTCCCGGTATTTTGCGGCGGTGTTCTGAATCACATCCAGCGGCAACGCGGGTGCGGGCGGTTGCTTGTTCCAGTCAGTGGTCTCGAGGTAATCGCGGACGAACTGCTTATCGAACGAACGCTGTGCGCGGCCGGGTTGATAATCGTCAGCGGGCCAGAAGCGGGAGGAATCCGGCGTGAGCACTTCATCAGCAAGGATGAGCTGATCGCCATAGAGGCCGAACTCGAATTTGGTATCGGCGATGATGATGCCCCGGGTGCGGGCGTAGATGGAAGCCTTCGCGTAGAGCGCGAGTGTGAGTTCGCGGAGGCGTGCGGCGAGATCGGGACCGGCAAGCTCTTCGACGGCAGAGAAGGGGATGTTCTCATCGTGGCCGGTGGCGGCTTTCGTGGCCGGGGTGAAGATCGGTTTTGGAAGCTGCTCGCTTTCTTTGAGACCTGCAGGTAGAGGGATGCCGCAGATGGCACCGGTGCGCTGGTAGTCTTTCCAGCCTGACCCCGAAACGTAGCCGCGCGCCACGCATTCCACCTGGATCATCTCGGCGCGCTTGACCAGCATGCTGCATCCTTCGAGTTGTTCGCGGAAGGGGTGGATGTGGAGCGGGAAGCGGTTGACATCGGCGGTGACCAGATGGTTCGGCACCAGATCCTTCAGGTGATTGAACCAGAAGAGCGACATTTGCGTGAGAACGCGGCCCTTATCGGGAATGCCGTCGGGCAGAACGCAATCGAAGGCGGAGATGCGGTCCGTTGCGACAAAGAGAAGACGGTCAGGAGAGGCGCGATAAATGTCGCGCACCTTGCCGCGGCTGACGAGTTCGACGCCGGGCAGAGCCGTTGTGGTGAGAGTGGTCACTTGGTTATACGTTTGCCGCGATCTCTCTCTGCACCTTGCTGTGTTTGCGCCCGTACATGAAATAGATGACCAGCCCGATGGCGAGCCAGATAATCAGACGAGCCCAATTCACCCAGCCCAATTTATACATCATGTAGCCGTTAAATAAGACGCCGAGAACGGGGATCACGGGCATCCATGGGGTGCGGAAAGGCCGCGGCTGATCGGGATTGGTTTTGCGCAGCACGATGATGGCAATGCAGACGATGACAAACGCGAGCAAGGTGCCGATGTTCACCATCTTGCCAATGTCATCTATGGGTGTGACGCTTCCTACGATGGCGGCGAGAAAGCCCACCAGGATGGTGTTCTTGTACGGCGTGTGGAATTTGGGGTGGATTGCCGCGAAGAACTTGCCAGGAAGCAAGCCGTCTTTCGCCATGGCGTAGAGAACCCGCGTCTGGCCCAGCAGCATGACGAGCATAACGCTGGTAAGGCCGGCTAGAGCGCCCATGGTGATGATATTCGAGGCCCAGCCAAGGTTGCGGTCAAGGAAGGCGCGAGCGATGGGCGCTTCGATATTGACTTCTTTCCAGGGCACCATGCCGGTGAGTACGGCGGCGACTCCGATATAGAGCAGAGTACAGACTGCCAGTGACGCGATGATGGCGATGGGGAGGTCTCGCTGCGGGTTCTTAGCCTCCTGAGCTGTTGTGGATACCGCGTCAAAACCGATGTAGGCGAAGAAGATGTATGCGGCGCCGGCACCGATACCGGAGAAGCCGAAAGGCGCGAAGGTGGACCAGCTATCGCCCCAGTTAGCGGGATGCACATATTGGGCGCCGAGGCCGAGGACGAAGAGCACCACGGCTACTTTCAGGACCACAATGGCGGAGTTGAATCGCGCGCTTTCTTTGATGCCGATGACGAGGATTGCGGTGATGATGAGCGCGATGATGAACGCGGGGAGATTGACTCCGATCTCCATGCCGAAGATTTGCGGGGCGTTTAGGAGAGTGTGGGCGCGGGACATGATGTCGGCTGACGGCGCGCTCTTGATGGCGTCGAGGTGAGTGAGGAAATCCTGCGAGCCCGGGAGGATAGCGGGGAAGTTCTGGATGGTCTGTTGGCGTGCGACCTGATCGACGGCGGCGCGGAGACCGGTCCAATGATCGTAGGCGAGCCAGAGGGGGATTTCGAGATGGAAGATGCGCAGCATCTCAATGAAGTGATTGGACCAGCCGGAAGAGACGGTACTGGCGCCCATGGCGTATTCGAGAGTAAGATCCCAGCCGATGATCCAGGCGATGAGTTCGCCTAGAGTGGCGTAGGCGTAAGTGTAGGCGCTGCCCGCAAGTGGAATCATGGCTGCGAATTCTGCGTAGCAGAGGCCCGCGAACGCGCAGCCTAGGCCGGAGAGCACGAAGGAGAGCATGAGGCCTGGACCGGCGTAATGCGCGCCTAAGCCCGAGAGGACGAAGATGCCTGCGCCGATTACTGCTCCGATACCTAGGGCGGTGAGGGAGAATGCGCCTAGCGTTCTTCGCAAGCCTTCGCCGCTTTCGAGCTTGGATTCTGCAATGAGGGAGGGGAGGGATTTTTTAGCGAACAAGCTCATAGGGAAAGATCCATTTTAGTAAAGTCACCGGCCACGGGCCGGCGCTACAAATGCGCGGTGCTGCCTTCGCCACAAGTAGAAGACTGGGATGCCTAGCAGGACTATGGCTAGCCCTGGGAAGGTGTAATTTGGCTTGTAGATCAGGAGCAGGACTTCGATTATTACGCCTGCTGCGATGTAGATGGCGGGGAGGACCGGGTAGCCTATGGCGCGGTAAGGGCGTTCCATATCGGGCCTGGTCCGGCGGAGGACGAAGAGGCCCGCGATGGTCAGGATATAGAACAATAGAACCGCAAAGATAACATAGTCCAGCAGGTCATTGTACTGGCCGCTGAGCGTGAGCAGCACCGCCCAGCCGCACTGGATGATGAGCGCGAATACTGGGGCGTGGGTTCCTTTGTTGAGGTCGCCGGCTTTGCGGAAGAAGAGGCCATCTTGAGCCATGGTGTAGTAGACGCGTGCGCCGGAGAGGATGAGTCCGTTGACGCATCCGAAGGTGCTGACCATGATGGCTCCGGCCATGAGCTGCACGGCTATTGGGCCGAACATGACTGAGACGACGGCGGTTGCTACGCGGTCTTCCGGCGCGGTCTGGATCTGCTGGAGCGTGAGGACGTTCAGGTAGACGAAGTTGCACGCTAGATAGAGAAGAGAGACTATGCCTACGCCTAGAGCTAGCGAGAGCGGGAGGTTTCGTTTCGGGTTGCGGACTTCGCCCGCGGTGAAGGTGACGTTGTTCCAGGCATCGGAGGAGAAGAGCGTGCCTACCATGGCGACACCGATGAGACGCACCGTGTTGATGCCCCAATCGGCATTGCGCCAGAAGCCGGTGAAGTTCGAGGCCACGGCTTGCGGATTGCGGCCTAGCGCGAAACCTAGGATAACCAAGGCTAAGAGAGCGGCTGTTTTTGCGAAGGTGAAGACGTTCTGGACTATGGCGCCGGTGCGGATGCCTCTTGTGTTGATGGCGGTGAGGAGGAGCGTGATGACGATGGCGACTAGTTGCTGCGTTGTGACAGGGCCCAGGATGTGGTTGGTGGTGCTTACGCTAGGGAAGAAGACGCCCGCGTACTTGGCGAAGGCTACGGCTACGGCGGCGATGGTGCCGGTCTGGATGACGAGAAAGAGCGTCCAGCCGTAGAGGAATCCGTATAGGGGACCGAAGGCTTCGCGGAGGTAGACGTACTGGCCGCCGGCTTGGGGCATGGCGGCTGCGAGTTCGCCATACGAGAGCGCCGCGATGATGGTGAGGGCAGCGGTGACGATCCAGGTGAGGATGAGGAGACCTGGGGATTGGACCTGGCGGGCGACATCGGCCGAGACGATGAAGATGCCGCTGCCGATCATAGAGCCCATCACTAATGTTGTGGCGTCGATCAGGCCCAGGCCTTTGACTAACTGAGTAGCTGATGCCATTCGGTGGCCCTTTCGTAGAGAGTCTGTTCGGTAGCGGAATCGGGGTAGAGGTCGCCGATGATGGCTACGGAATCTGCGCCTGCTTCAAGGACGGCGCGGGCGTTGGTGCGGTCGATGCCGCCGATGGCTACCAGCGGGCGCATGACCAATTTGCGCCAGTTGGCCAGGTGAGTGGAGGTGAGAGTGGGGTCCGGATTTTGCTTGCTCCTGGTGGGGAAGATGGGGCCTATGGCGACGTAATCGACTGGTTCGTTTGCGGCTGCCGTGAGTTGCGCTTCGTTGTGGGTGCTGAAGCCGAGGATGCGATCGGGACCGATCAGGCGGCGCGCCACTTGAGGGGGGAGATCGCTTTGGCCGATGTGGAGGCCGGCGTTGAGGAGCATGGCGATATCGGCACGGTCGTTGATGACCAGCGTGGCACCGCGTTCGCGGCAGAGTTCGGCGACGGCTTCCGATTCGGAAAAGATGCCGCGTGACCAGTGGCCCTTGTGGCGGATCTGAAGCAGCGTTGCGCCGGCTTGCAGGAAGGCGCGCGTGGCGCTTAAGAGAGAGGCGTCGCGTTGTGCGAGAGTCGCGGTATCGAGGATGGGGTAGAGCTTTGGCAGCGTCATTTCAGATGGAGGTCAAAGAGGGCCGCGGGGAAGCGTCGCATGAATTCAAACATCATACGAGATCAGGCGCGGTTCGAGTGGACGAGTTGACGGGCGGGTTTGTGGGGGGCGGGGATGTCTTCAAATTCGCGCGTTCGTTTATGCGTTTTGGGGCGGGTGATTTTCGGGTTCGAGAGGATTGGGGGAAACGAAGCCACGGTCGGATAAGGGCCGCCATTTGTGCAAGATATCGGGATCTTCGAGCAGGGGGCGGGCGGGAGGATCGGGCTGATCGCGGGCGCGTTCCTTGGCGATGAGACGGAGCTGTTCCATGCAGCGCTGCACGGTGCGGTCAGAGGCGTTTTTGATGCGCATGATGGCCGGATATTTTTCAGCCATGACAGCGCCGGAGACTTCGCGACCGTACGAAATGTCGGCAAGAGCGGTGAGCGCGCGGCGGGCTATGAAGTAAGACTGTGCGAGTTGTTCGATGAGGATGATTTCGGAGGCAGTTTGGGGCGCGTAGTCTTCGAGCAACTGCGCGTGGTGGAGTTCGTAGCTTTCTTTGCTTTCGACGTCGAGGAGGAAGTGTTCGGCATAGAGGCCGTGCTTCAGAGCGTTCTGCGCGCTTTTGTGTTTGCCTTCGTCGGTTTTGGGGCCGGTGCTTTTTTGAGAATTGGCACGGCTGGCGGTAAATTTTTTCTTAGAGATCATACGCCTTCTCTGTAGCAGGCGAAATGGGCGCTGGCGGGTGAATTGGCGAACAAGTGTTGAATTGGCGCGGGGAATTAAAGTTGGCGGATGGGTGAACGCGAGTTACTTGATGACGGAGACGAAGACGGTGTTGGAGGAGCGGCCTTGCGATTCGAGGGCGATGGGTAGGACGCGGTAGTAGGACTGGAGCGAATCCGGGACCTGGATGTTGATTTGATCGACGCCGAGGAAGCCGGGGGCGGGGCCGGCGAAGGTGACCGGGGCGGGGAGGCCGTCTATGGTGGCGTGGACGGCACCCGCAGCGTTGCGGACGCCGGAACCGTAGAGGCTGAGGTACGACGATTTCGCGCCCGTGAGATTGAACTGGTTAGTGAGCGGGAGGACGGTTTCGGTGCCGTCCGGTTCGACGCGGATGGCGGAGCCGACGGCAACGTCCGTTTCATTGCCAAAGGCATGCACGATGAAGAGTGCGGGGGCGACGGTTGCGATATCCGCCGCAGTGGCCTGGGTGGGGCCTACGGCGGGGCGGATGCGGACGGCGGCGGTGCCCGGGGCGGTGCCGGCGGGAACCTGAAAATTGATGCGCGTGGCGGTTTGGAGCAGGAGTACGGCCGTGCGTTCAGTGCCGGCGGAATCTGTAACAGTGACGACGGTGTCTCCCGAGGGCGCGGTGAAGCGGGTGCCACGGAGCGTGCCGAGCGATTCGGGGGCGAGGGGGCCTTTGCGGCCTGTGGGGGTAACCAGGAGCGTGGGTTCGTCTGTAGATTCGTTCTTGAAAAGGGCGGAACGATTTTGGGACACGGCGAGGACGTCCACTTTGCCGGTGCCGGTGAAGTTGCCAAAGGCGAGGGGTTGGGACCAGGGGAGCAGGGTGGCGGGGGAGAAGGTGCCATCGCCGTTGCCGGGATAATAGGCGGCGGTGCCGATCAGGTCAGGGACGCCGTCGCCATCGAGGTCGAGTGCGGCTTGGGGGGAATCAAGGATAGGGGCGACGATGGCGGCGAAGGTGCCATCGCGGCGGTTCAGGAGGATAGCGACGCCAGAGACGGGGGAGGGGAGGAGCGCCTCAAAGCCGAAGGCGAGATCGGGGCGACCATCGCCGTTGAAATCGGCGGTGAAGGGCATGCCGAGGTAGCTGGCGGGCTTGGGAAGGTCGATCGGCGAACCGAGGAGGAAGGTGCCATCACCTTTGCCGGGGAAAAGGGCGAGCGCGGGGGAATCGCCGGAGCGATGGACGAGGAGATCCAGGTTCGGAGAGCCTTTGAAGCGGCCGGCAACGAGGCCGGTGGAGGGCTGGAAGTTGAGGTAGGCGATGGGGGCGGCGAAGGATCCATCGGCGCGGGCGAGTTGCACAACGACAAGATTGTCTGAATCGCTGAAGTTCTTCACGGTGACGTAGGCGATATCAGTCTTGCCGTCCTGGTTCCAATCGCCGGCGACCATGGCGGCGGCACCTGGCAGGGCGGGGGAAGTGAGTGGACGGAAGCCACCGTTTCCATCATTGATGAGGGTGACGAGCGAGGCACCGGAAGCGGTTTGGGAGGTGAAGACTATGTCGGGTTTGCCGTCACCGTTGAAATCGCCAACCTGGGCGGGGCCGAAGGCGGGGAAATCGGGAGGGCCGGTTTTGTACGTGAAGAAGGGCCGGATGGTGGAATCGGGATTGACGCGGGAAACGGTAATGCGGTCGCGCGTGACGGCGATGAGTTCGGGGACGCCATCGCCATCGAGATCGGCGGAGAGATATTTAGTATCGGTAGGGACCTGGATGGGGGCGTAGAAGCGGCCCTGGCCGAGGCCAAAGAGAATGTCGGAGGAGCCGACGATATCGGGGATGCCGTCGCTGTTGACGTCGGCGATGTAAACGGCTGGGCTGGAAAGGTAATCGGTACGGGCTGCGATACCGCCGTTGCCATCGGAGAGGAGGACTGTGGAACCGGCGGCGATATCGGGGATGCCGTCGCCGTTGAGGTCGCCGAGGATGGGGGAGTCTGTGGTGTCGGCAATTTTGACAGGGGCGGTGAACTTGCCGGGGGTGGTGGCGAGAGCGAGGTAGAGGCCTGCGTTCGAGGAGACGATCAGATCGGGGATACCGTCGCGGTTGAGGTCGGCGAGGGCAAGGGAACGGTAGATCGGTTCCGGGCCGGAGAAGACTGGCACGGGCGGGGCGAGAGAGCCATCGGGTTTGCCGCGTGCAAGTTGGAGAAAGCCGTTGCCAACGGGGCTGCGGCTGATGATGAAGATATCGGGGAGACCATCGCCGTTCGAATCCGTGACGAGCAGCGGAACGAGCGGGGTGGGGAAGACTTGAGTGGCGGTAGTGGAGAATCCGCCATCGGGGATGCCGGGGTAGATGCGGAAGCCGCCGCAGGTGTGAATGACGCAGAAGAAGTCTGTGGCGAGCAGGTCCGGGAGGCCGTCGTTATTGACGTCGGCGAGACTAATGGTTGCGGCGGCGGTGGGGAGGCGGAAGATCCGGCTGCTGAGTTTTTCGAATTGGGGGCTGTAGGTGACTTGTTCGACGTTGAACGCCGCGGCCGAACCGCCGCCGGGGAGCGTGGTGGTTTGGAAGTTGCCGGAGGGGAGGAGAGTTAGTGCGGGATCGAGGATGGCGGGGCCGGGGAGGGCGGGACGGCGCGAGGGGGCGGTGGTGATGGGCACGCAACGGGCGAGTTGTTTGCCGTAATCGGGAAGCTGTTTGATTAGGCGCAAGCCGGTTGGGGTTGGGGTGAGTTGGAGGCCGGAGTATGTGCCGTCTGGGGTGCGGGCTAGGACGGTGCGGGAGGCGGATTGGGAGGGGTCCGTAATAGGGATTGCGGTGCGGAATTGGAGGCCGCCGCAGTTGGTGGGTTGCTGGGACCACCCGGCGGCGGGGGAGAGGAGGAGTAGCAGGGCCGCGGGTTTGAGGAGCACGATTCAGTGTAAGTGGTGGGGCGGAGTTGACCGGCTATGGGCTGGCGCTATGAATGGCTGCACGCAAGGCGCAGGTAAATCAAAAGCTTTGCTACCATCTACGCGTGTTGCGTAATTTGATGCCTGTTCTGTTTGTTGTGGCTGTATTGCTGCTGCCGGTTTGCTTCGCGCAGCAACCGGCGAGTACCGCGGCAGTGCCGAGCGAGCGCGGGCGAATCCTGGGGATCGGTGGAGTATTTTTTAAATCCGCGAATCGGCAACAGATGCGTGAGTGGTACGGCAAGCATCTGGGACTTGCGGATAAAGGCGGGGGTTACATAATGCCGTGGCGGGAAAAAGACAACCCCGAAAAGGAGCATGTGACCGTATGGAGCGTGTTCCCTGGAGACACCAAGTACTTCGAGCCCAGCCAAGCCGCCTTCATGGTGAACTATATCGTGGACGACCTGGATGCGCTGCTGCAACGGTTGCAAAAAGAAGGCGTCAAGATCGATCCCAAGCGGCAGGACGAAGAGTATGGCCGGTTTGCGTGGATCTACGATCCTGACGGGAACAAAATCGAATTGTGGCAGCCGCTAACTTCAAAGAAGAAGTAGCGGGAGCCAAGGGGTTAGTTAGTATACGTGGCGGCGGTTGCTGGCGCTTACGGAGAAGCCCTCGCCTGGAACCAGTTCCCCTCCATCATTGGCGGGGACGGGAACTTCACTTTTGCGCTTCAGGACACGATTCTGCGTCTAACGTGGTTGTTCGGATAACTTATAGGTTAGAGCGGGACGGCCTGCGCGACACAATAATTAAGCCCGTAAGCCCTGCGGCCACTAGTCCGACCAAACCTGGCTCCGGCACGGCCGAGACTTGCGGCGCGGTAACCGCTGAAGCGCTAAATGAAAGAGTTAGGCCGTCGGTCAGTGTCAACACTTGGCCAGGAGCCAATGTCAACGAAAAAAAGCTGATATCGCCGAACAGCCCGGTAACCGGTTCCGTCGCGCTGAAGATGCTAGTCTCGAAATTGCCTACGGGGATTGAGAAGGTAAACAGGGAGGGGATAGAAAAGTTGCCGCTCAGAGAAACCCTGCCGTTCGCGGGCGTTGTTCCGCTGAGATTGCCGCCCAGCGAAGCCGACAAAGTTTGGGTCGGATCATATCCCGAGGCGCTCAACGTGAAAGCGAAGGCCGGGCCGTTGCATCCCGTGCTGGAAAAACACGAAATGGTTGCATTCCCCAGATTAGCCGTAGAGCCACTAAAGGTTGGAGACAGCGGCGAAGTTGGAATAGTTCCTAAAGCCGTGTAAGTTCGAAAGCCCGTAATTGTGGCGCCCGAAGCGGTCATCGCCCCTATTACAACGCAACTTATCCAGAGCATGAATCTAAGCATCGAGCAATCTCCATAGCGACCTTAGCACAGCATCACTTCGACGCAGCGGCTTAAGAGAGACTACTAACTGGAGGTTTGCGCGCCAACCCGCGATTAACGGCAATGTAGGACGGTGCCGCAGCCGTTGATCAAGTCTATCTTTGGGTGTCCCGCTCTTTTGAATCATGTTACTTGTAGAAATCTGCTTTAGTCGCGTTCATTTTGGCTTAGGCTAAGGAGATGCAAAACATCTACGGAGCCAAGCAGCTTGCGGCAAGTTTTCGTACCGTCCGCCAGAACACGATCCAAGTAGCCGAAGATATTCCGGAAGAGAAGTATAGCTTTACTCCGGCTGAGGGTGCCCGCACGGTGGAGCAAGCACTCGCGCATATAGCGGTCAGCACGCGCCTATGGCAGGGAGCCCATGCTTTGGGAATCACGAACATGCATGAGTACGACTGGTCTGCCGCCTTTATCGAGATGAAGTCGGAGGAGAAAAAGAAGCGTTCCAAGAAGGAGCTGGTCGACCTGTTGAAGAACGAAGGAGAGCGGTTTGCCGGGTTTCTCGAAGGATTGTCGGACGACAAACTGGCTGAACAGATCACTGAAGATCCCAGCCGGCCGACTAAGTCCCGGCTTGAATCCTTGATGAGCCCCAAGGAGCACGAGATGCATTGCCGCGGGCAACTGATGCTTATGGAACGGTTGCTAGGCATCGTGCCGCACCTGACTCGAAGACATTCCGAGATGGAGCGGGAGATGAAAGAGGCGGCGGAGAAGAAGAGCGGGCAAACGGCGTAGGCCTGAACCGGCGGTCCGAATCGCACGACTGGAGGACGCGCTGTTGCTTCTTGCAGGAGTAACTCGGCATTGATAAGGGCGCGTCATCCGCGAGCGAATTTGAAATTTCACCTCAACTGGGCCGACACCTAGGTCGAAATGATAATCTCGAACCATGGTTCCCCGCATTGTGATCGAGCCGGGCAAGCGCTCTGGGCAGCCATGTATACGCGGATTGCGTATTACTGTTTGGGACGTGTTGAGCTGGCTTGCGTCAGGGATGACGGAGCCGGAAATCATCAGTGACTACCCGGAGTTGGAACCCGAAGATTTCAGGGCGGTGTATGAGTTCACCGCGCGTTTGGGCAAGCGCGTCGCGCTTTGAAGCTACTGGTGGACGAGAACCTCTCTCACAAGTTCGTTGCGCGGCTCTCCAGTTTGTTCCCCGGTTCTGCCCATCTCTCGCAAGTCGGCTTGCTGACGCGCCCGTGGCACGAAACGGCGATTGGGGCAGCCATCAACCACACGCTTTTCGGAGATCTGGCGGCTATCATCATTTAACATTGGCAAGAGTTCGACGAGTTATTACCAGACCAACATTGGATACAAGTCCGGCTCAATGAACTTGATCAGGTTTCGCTGCCCTTCCAGCCTGTGTGAAATCCAAGGTACCGATTGAGGACGAAGGGCCCGTAACATTGCACTTTGAAAGCCCGGCACACGTCGGGAATCTTGCGGTTAGATCGTTGCGAAGAGGGCCGCGACACTTCCGTTGTAACAACGCACCGGTCGGCTGGATTGGCCAGCGCATACGCAATCAAAAACGGATCGCGACCGATTTTTTCAACTTCGTCGTCGGTCAGGTCGGGCGCATAACCATTGGCGACGATGTGCTGCACTAGAGTCGCATCAACGGTCTCTCGAAACAAGAGTGCATCGTAATTGACGTCCTGTAAAATCCAGCCAATCAGGAGATCACCGTCTTTACGGCCCTCCTTGATTTCTTCCATTACTTCCAGCGGAATTTTGACTTGCCCTGACGCTGCCCGATATTGCATCCAGCCCCAAAACTCCGGCACTTGGTCTATTGGGTAATACTGACTATTCGCTGTAATCAGAACATTTGCGTCGAGAAGATACAACATCAGCGGCTACCCAGCGCAGGGTTGCCGAAAAGAAGCGGATCAACATTACGTGGTTTGACACCTAAAACTTGAGCCGCCTTTGTGTGCGTGAGAATGCCTTCGCCCAACGAACGCCGGACGGTTTCCAGCAGCGCGTTGCCCAGCCTGTGGCGTTTCACAACGTAATAGCTGGGGCCACCGCTGTCGCCAGTGTTGGCTTCTTCCTGGCGCGCGCGGCTGGCAATCCATTCCTGTCGGAACTGCTCGGCCACTTGCCGCCAAGTTGCCTCGCTTATTACATCAGCGCGCAGTAGCTTGTAGGCCACCATGGCGCGGCTGATCTTTCGAGCGGTGGCGAACGTCGAAATCATCTCGATAATCGATTGCAGGGGGGCGCGGTGCAGGTGGGCAAGCGTCCTGATCTCCGCTGTTGGTAGCAGTATTTCTCCAGCAACGTCATTGCAATACCGTTCGATGCGTGCTTCGATGCTCCCGCCGCTTATCCCCGTGGTGCCAAGCCACAAATGGGCAACTTCGTGCAGTGCCGTAAAAGACCAAGCTGGCCGCGCATCCTGATCATTGATGACGATGAAGGGCGCAATTGCATCGGCAATGGCGAAGCCTCGAAAAGTTTCTACCGATATATTCGTGTGATGGCTGCCGAGATTGCCTAGGGCCAAAACGTAAATGCTTGCGGCTTCGATCTTTTCCCGAAGATAGCCAAACGCGGCTTCGATAGTTGCCTGCCTGCGAAAGTCGGGAAGCGAAAAATTTAAACGCTCGCTGATCCGGTTCGCTAAACTGTCCGTCGCGTCGTTCATCGACGCCGTGCCGATAAAGTCTATGGGGCGGGGCTCCGTCTCTTCCAGCAATGCCCGAACAATCGTTTGCCGTCCTCGAATGTCGCGGATCAGCGCATCTAGGACAGGATTGAAAAGCGGCGGCGGCGCGCCCGGAACAGTGCGGAAATCTTTCCCTCTATCCCCCGTGCGCGGGGGTTCCGGCAGATAAAAAACCAGCAGCGAACGGCGATAGGCTTTTGCCATTCTTAGCAAAACACTGCGTGACGGCTCTTCGTCGCCGGTTTCCAAAGCGTTTAGGCGGTCGGCTGCTGAACGGTCGTGTGTATTGTTAAAGCCGAGTGCGCGCGCGGCTTCGTCCGCCGACAATCCGGCGGTGTTCCTTGCCCACATGAAAATTTCGGGATTGAGCGTCGTCGTAATAGTCCCTGTCGTCCGAACCGCCGGGTGGCAAGCCGCCTGCGCAAATGCTGCACTCCCTATTAAACAGGATACTGGTCGCATCAAAGTTCATAAGCCGAAAGATGCGTGAAAGGGGCGACTTACCCTTTTTAAAACGTGGGTTCATTCAAGTTAACCAATAACGCCCATCTCGCGGATGTAGCTGGCTCCGTTCCGAGCGGATCGTCGGCTCTCCGGAATTTAACCCTTTGCCAGTGGTATAGGACGTCGGCTTCAAGCCAATCTCATCACACAGCTTTGAGACTGGCGACTCCAGCAGATGCCGCTGCGGAATGGCGACCCTTTCTCGGCGTGTGGTGCTTCCGTTGCTTCTTTTTGTGTTCTCTCCAATTACCTTACTGATAGAAAGCCTTCTCCAATTCTCGCCGAACCGGAACATGCTTGCATGCCGGTAATAAAAATTTAGCGCGAGTAAACAGCGCACTGAATTATTGCTCATGTTGATCGGTATAGAATCCTAGCAGCCGAATATGCAGCTTAATTCTATTTTGATTCGCAGTACGATTGTAGCCGCGTTGGGCGGGCTGCTATTTGGTTTCGATACCGCTGTGATTGCGGGCATTACCGATGCGCTGACTAAGACTTACAATCTTGACCCTTCGGGTTTGGGCTTTACCGTGGCGGCTGCGCTGGCGGGCACGATCGTCGGCGCCATGCTGGCCGGGTTTCCCGGGGAGAGGTTTGGGCGGCGGGATAGCTTGCGGGGCATGGCGATTTTGTATGTGATTTCGGCCATTGGCTGCGCTTATGCGTGGGACTGGAATTCGTTGGTGATTTTCCGGTTTATCGGCGGCTTGGGGATTGGCGGCTCCTCTGTGCTGGGGCCGATGTATATCGCTGAGATTGCTCCGGCGAAGTGGCGCGGGCGACTGGTGGGGTTCTTTCAGTTCAATGTAGTCGCTGGGATATTGCTGGCTTATCTTTCGAACTATATTATTGGGACGCTTGGTTTCGGGGATGCGGAATGGCGATGGAAGCTGGGCGTATCGGCGATTCCGGCGGCGCTGTTTTTCCTGATGTTGTTTGTGATTCCGCGCAGCCCGCGGTGGCTGGTATCGAAGGGCCGTATGGAAGAAGCCCGCTCGGTGCTTCAGATCAGCGGGGCTGAGAATGTCGAAGACGAACTGGCGCAGATGAGCGCGACGGTGGACCAGGACCAATCGCATGGCGTGCAGCCTTTATTCGTGCGGCAATACCGGCTGCCGATTTTTCTTGCGATTTCGATCGGCATGTTCAATCAGCTTTCGGGGATTAACGCGATTTTGTATTACCTGAATGATATTTTCGCGAAGGCGGGGTTTACGAAAGTGTCGTCGGATTTGCAATCGGTGGCGATTGGGGCGACGAATTTGCTTTTTACGCTGCTCGCGATGTCGATCATCGATAAGGTGGGGCGGCGTAAGCTGCTGATCACGGGGTCGATCGGCACGGCGCTGTGTTTGGGCGGGGTGGCGGCGGTGTTTGCTTCGGGCTCGCATGAGAATTTGCTGGTGTGGCTGCTGGTGGGGTTCATTGCGTTTTTCGCGTTTTCGCAAGGCGCGGTGATCTGGGTGTACTTGAGTGAAGTGTTTCCGAATCGGGTGCGGGCGAAGGGCTTGAGTTTAGGGAGCTTTACGCACTGGGTGATGAACGCGCTGATTTCGTGGAGCTTCCCGATTATGGCGAGCCATTCGAAATCGATACCGTTCGTATTCTTCTCCGCGATGATGGTGCTGCAGTTGATTGTTGTGCTGACGACGTACCCGGAAACGAAGGGCGTTTCGCTGGAACAAATTCAGAAGAAGCTGGCGATCGCATGAACTTTCTTGCAGCGTTTTTCTTACTTTTCGCGGGCAGCTACGATCAGCCGTTCCGCCCGCAATTTCATTTTTCGCCGCAACAGAATTGGACCAACGACCCGAACGGGCTGGTCTATTTTGAAGGCGAGTACCATTTGTTTTTTCAGTACAACCCATTCGGCGACAAGTGGGGGCATATGAGCTGGGGCCATGCGGTGAGTCGCGATCTGGTTCACTGGCAGGAGCTGGCGGTGGCGCTTCCGGAAGAGAACGGGGTGATGATTTTTACCGGTAGCACGGTGGTGGACCGAAACAACACTAGCGGATTTTGCACGGGGAACAAGGCATGTATGGTGGCGGTTTTTACGGGCCATACGCCGAAGACGAATACTAAGCCGGCTCGGCAGACGCAGAACCTGGCGTATAGCAATGACCGGGGTCGCACATGGACGAAGTTCGCGCAGAACCCGGTGCTGGATTTGAATATGTCGGACTTTCGCGATCCGGATGTTTTCTGGTCTGATGCGGCAAAGCGTTGGGTGATGGCGGTATCGCTGCCGGACGATCATAAGATTCGGTTTTACGGGTCGGCGGATTTGAAGAAGTGGCAGACGCTGAGCGATTTTGGGCCGGCGGGGACTACGGCGGGGCAGTGGGAATGTCCAAATCTGGTGAAGCTGCCGGTGGATGGCAACGCGGGCGATACGCGTTGGGTTCTGAAAGTGGGGTTGAACCCGGGAGGCTTGCAGGGCGGCTCTGGCGAGCAATATTTTGTGGGGCGCTTCGATGGCACGCGGTTCGTGAACGACAACCCGGCGAGTGTATCTCTGTGGAGCGATTACGGGAAAGACTGCTATTGCGCGCTGACGTTCAATAATCAACCCGCGGACCAGAAGCCGGTAATGATGGGCTGGATGAATAACTGGCAGTATGCGAACGAGGTTCCAACGAAGCCGTGGCGTGGGCAGATGACGGTGCCGCGTCAGTTGGCGTTGAAAACGTATCCCGAGGGGATTCGGCTGACGCAGCAGCCTACGGAATTTCCGCGCGGGGAGAAGGGGCAGGGACGGAGCTTTGTGTTTGAAGGCGAGATCGATTTGGGCGGGGCCGATGAAGCGGGGTGGATGCTGAAGGGCAAAGACGGCGCTTATACGGTGATTGGGTACGATGCGTCGAGGCACGAAGCGTTTGTGGATCGGACGCATTCGGGGTTGACGAATTTCAGTAAAAGTTTTCCGGGGCGGACGGCTGCGCCATTGCCGCTGAAGGGCACGCTGCATGCGAAGGTTTTGGTGGACCGCAGTTCCGTGGAGGTGTTTTTCGAGGGAGGCCGCGTGGCGATTACGAATCTGATTTTTCCGGAGAGCGAGCCGGTGAGTTTTGATTTTTATACGCGGGGGAAACCGGCGAAACAGATTAGCGGCAAGCAATGGGCTGTGCAATCGATCTGGGCAGGGAAGTGATGCGGTGGTGGTTGCTGCTTTTGGGTCCGGCGAGTTTGTGCGCGAGCGATGCGTTTCCGTTGGGGAAGAGCCCGTATGCAATTACGCAGCGGGCCCAGCCACATCAACCCTTTACTGTTGCCGGTGAGCAAGGCGCGATCTTTGGGCAGCAGGATGGAAGTTTTGAAGTGTGGAAGTTTCCGGTGAAGATTGCCAGCCACTTTCAAATGGCCGTCGAACTGGCGAACTATCCGATACCCATTCATCTGCAGGAGTATGCGGCTCTGATTGAGGTGCAGCCGGAGCGCACGACGATCACTTATTCGCACGCGGCGTTTACGGTGAAGCAACATATGTTTGCACATGTGAAGGCGGGGCCGGTGGTGTTCTTCGAGATATCGTCGACGCGGGCGCTGGATTTAACGCTGAGCTTTACTCCGGACATGTTGAGGATGTGGCCTGCTGCCAATTTCAACCGGCCGAATGCAGAATGGGTGAGCGTGGGCGAGAGCGGTTATTACATACTGCACACCGATAGCGAGAAGGTGACGGGCTACATGGCGCTCCCGGGGGCACGACCGGGAATTGAGGCTCCTTACCAGGAACGGCCGAAGACCTATCAGACGGAGTTTAAGATTCACTTCGACCCGAAGACGCAGAGCAAGCAATTTTTTCCGCTGCTGTTTGCGAACACTAAGGGCGAGCTGGACCTTCTGGCTCGAGACTGGCCGAAGTTGTATGCGGAGACGGCGGACTACTACGCGCATTTCTTCGATCATCGCTTGACGGTGCATACGCCGGATGCGGAGTTCGATCTGGCGATGCGGTGGGCGGAGTTGGCGATTGACCAATCGCAAGTGAAGTTTCATGATGAGACGGGTTTGGTGGCGGGTTATTTCTCGTCGGCCGATTCCGCGCGGCCGGGATTTGCGTGGTTCTTCGGGCGGGACACTTTGTTTACGCTGTATGCGGTGAACAGTTACGGAGACTATGCACTGACTAAGCGGGCGCTTACGTTTCTGCTGAACCGGCAGCGCGAGGACGGCAAGATTATGCATGAGTTCTCGCAGACGGCGGATCTGGTGGATTGGAAGGCGACACCTTACTTTTATGCGAGCGCCGATTCCACACCGCTGCTGATTATGACGATAGAGGATTATGTGCGGACGTCTGGAGACACGGAGTTTTTGAAGGCGCACTGGGGTGAGATTCAGAAAGCCTATGCGTTCACGCGGGCGCATGATTCGGATGGCGACGGCATTTATGAAAACACCGAGGGTACGGGCTGGGTAGAGAGCTGGCCGCCGAAGATGCCGCATCAGGAAATTTATTTGGCGGCGCTGGACCAGCAATCGTGCGGGGCAATGGCGAAGCTGGCAGGGCTGATGAATGACGCGCGGCTGGCGCAATCGGCAGGTGCGCAGGCGGCGCTGATTCGGGGCAAGATGGAGAGCGAATATTTCGATCGCGAGGCGAATTTCTATGCGTTCAGTCGGAACGCGGATGGCACGTTGGATCGTACGGCGACGGTATTTCCGGCGTTGGCCTGGTGGAATGGAACGATGTCGCTTGAGAATGCCGGGGCCATGTTGAGCCGGTGGGCTTCAGACGAATTTTCGACGGATTGGGGGATGCGCGATCTGAGCCGGAAGGAAAACATTTATGACCCGATCAGTTATCACCAGGGGTCGGTGTGGCCGCTGTATACGGGATGGACGGCGGTTGCGGAATACCGGGCGGGGCGCGCGATTTCCGGGTACGCGCATCTGATGCAGAACGCGATGCAGACTTTTACGCAGGACGCGGGTGCGGTGACGGAGTTGCTGTCGGGAGATTATTTCCAGCCGTTCGGGAGAAGCAGTTCGCACCAGTTGTGGAGTTCGGCGATGGTGCTGACACCAGCGCTGCGCGGGCTGTTCGGGATCGAGGCGGATGCGGTGAAGGGGCAGTTGACGATTCATCCACAGCTTCCGGCGACGTGGGAAAGTGCGGAGTTGCGGAACGTGCCGGTGGGGAAGGACAAATATGTGGTGAAGATGAATCGCATGCGGGACAGATTGCGCGTGGAGGCGAGTTCACCGACGGGAAAGCCGTACAAGATGGACTGGGCTCTGCCGGCGATTGAGATTGAGTTGCCGCATGCGCTGCCCGCGCCGGGGTCGCGCACGATGCAACCGAAAGTGACGGGGCAGGAGGAGCGGGCGCGGACTTCGGTGTTTGAGATTGCGGCGCCGGGGGGCATGGTGATGGATCTGCCGCTGCGGATGAATCGAGCGAACGTGAAGGTGACAGGCGCGATGATTAGGGATGGCAAGCTTCACATTGAAGTGCCTCGAGAGGGAGCGTTGAAGGTGATGTTCACATGGTGATGACGGCTTTGCTGTTTCTGGCGGCGGCGAATATTACGATCACGGCGGAGCGCGCGGGTACGGAGCCTGTGCTGGCTCCGAGCCTTCCGTGGAACAAGACGGGCTTGTTCAACCCGACGGCGGTTGCGGTAAATGGCGAGACCGTGCTGCTGTTCCGCGCCACCGATGCGAAGATGACGTCGCGCATCGGGTATGCGAAGAGCAAGGACGGGGTACATTTCGAGGCGAATGCGGAACCTGTTCTGGTTCCCGAGGCAGCTTACGAAAAAGACGGCGGGGTGGAAGATCCGCGCGTGGTGAAGATTGGGGGCACTTACTACCTGACTTACACGGGTTACAACTTAAAGGACGCGCAACTGTGTCTGGCGACGTCAACTGACTTAGTGCATTGGAAGCGGAAGGGCGTGATGCTGCCTGCTTACAAAGGCACGTGGAATACGAAGTGGACAAAGAGCGGCGCGATCATTCCTGAAAAAATCAACGGGAAGTGGTGGATGTATTATCTGGGCACGCGCACGGATGCTGATGGGAAAGACCGCGATTACATGGGCCTTGCGACGTCGGGCGATTTGGAACATTGGGCGGATGCGACGCAGGCTCCGGTATTGCCGCGGCGGGCGGGGGCTTTCGATTCGCGTGTGATGGAGCCAGGACCTACTCCGCTGATGACGAGCGCGGGGATTCTGGTTTTGTATAACGGGGCGAGTGAAGATCTGGTTTATGGCCCTGCGTGGGCGCTGTTCGACAAGCGCGACCCGGGGAAGCTGATTGCGCGGGCGGAGAAGGCTTTTCTGGTGCCGGAACTTGTGTGGGAGAAGAAGGGCATTGTGCCGAACGTGATTTTTTTGGAGGGCGCTGTGTTCGGGCGCGAAGTGAACGGGACGATTGAAGGGCGGGGGTATTACGGGGCGGCCGATACGGTGATTGGCGTGGCTAAGATACGGATTCTGGTGAAGTGAAAAAAAAGCGGTCTTGTGAAGAAGCCGCTACGCTGTTACCGTATCACGCCAACACCCATACACGCGTATGCCGGGTTGCCACTCACGAGATACGTGAACCTACTGGGCCGGTTTTAATTTTTGCGAGAGTGTCAACATGGCTTTCCCTTCTTCCAGGCGACCTTCCTGGATGAGAGTCTGGCCCAGCATGTAGTGGGCTGAGGAGTTTCTGGGGTCCATCTGGACGGCGCGGCGGAGCATGCCTTCTGCGTTTGAGAGTTCGTTGCGCTTTAGGTAGCTTTTGCCGAGAAGGATGTAGGGGCCGCTGCTGGTGGGGTTGAGCCAGATGGATTTCTGGAGCACGGGGATGGCTTGTTCCCAGTTGGACAATCTGGTGTAGGCGTCGCCTAATTTGTAATAGGCCATGGCGGAATCCGGATTGAGGGCTAGTTCGGTTTTCAGTTCCTGCGCGGCCTGCTCGGTGAGGCCTTTTACCATGTATAGCTCTCCTAGAAGGAAGTGGGCTTGGGGCAATTTTGCATTGAGCGCGAGAGCTTGCTGCAACTGGGCTTCGGCCTCCTCGTTGAGTTCCTGGCGCAGCATCATCTGGCCGGTGATGAGGTGTGCCGCGGCGGAATTAGGGGGGACGGCGAACATTTCGGCAAAGGCCTGGACGCTGTGGGGCACGTCGTGAACCAGCAGGTAACTGCTCGCGAGCATGTAGGCGCTTTCATTGGTGCGCACGGCGTCTTTGAGGACCGGGATGGCATCGGCATAGCGGCCGAGGAGATAAAGGCTTTCGCCACGGAGCAGGGCGGATTCTTTGTAAGCGGCGGAATCCGGCTTTTCGGTGAGCATTGCCTTCTGAAACTGCTCCGCGGCGCTTGCGTATTTTTTGTCGCCATACAGTTGCAGTGCTTGCTGATGTTCGGCAACCTGGGCCAGAACGGAAAGCAAAAGCAACTGCGCGGTGAACATGCTCCTAGTATAATTACGGTGCTTTGAGGTTTCTCGGTTGCCTTCTCTTTTGTGTTGCGTTGGCGCGGGCGGAAACAGCTTCGGGCCTCGCGAGTAGGGCGGAGCAGAGAATCCGGGCGGGCGATCAGGCGGGCGCCGTGGAATTACTTAAGCAGGCTGCGGCTGCGGAGCCGGTCAGCGCGGAAGCGGAAGATTCGATCGGTTTCCTCTATGCCGTGCTGGGCAAGAGCGCGAACTCGATCGAGCACTTTCAGAAGGCGATCGGTGCGGCACCGGACCTGGCGGTGGCGCGGTATCACCTAGGCGTCGCTTATTGGTTGCAACAGAACCCGACAGAGGCGATTCCGCAACTAGAGCGGGCGGTGGGTCTGGCACCCGGCAATTTCGATTACAGCTTGCGGCTGGGAACCGCGCTATTAGAGACGAGTCACTATGCGGAAGCAGCGCGGGAACTGAAAAAAACCACGACCTTAAATGTTTCGAACGGTTCTGCGTGGAACAGTTTGGGCCATGCGCTTCAGAAGAGCGGCGATCTAGGCGGGGCGGTGCAGGCTTACGAGAAAGCCGTTGGCCTGAACCCGGCTGAGGACCTGTGGCGGAATGATTACGGATTCATGCTTGTGGAAACGCGCAAGCCGGACCAGGGGCTAGCGGAGTTCCGGAAAATTCTGGCGCACGATTCCAGCAATTCGCGCGTGCGGGTGAATGTGGGGTACGCCTATATCAAGAAGGGCGATTTCGCTTTAGCAGAGCGCGAGTTCCGGGCCGCCTTGGTGAAGGACGCCGCGTCTGCTTCCGGCCATTACGATCTGGCGATTGCTTTGAAGCAGCAGGACAAGCTGGAGGCGGCCGCGGTGGAATTTCGGGAAGC